>Ga0172379_10001396_pt1 | contig 48181 bp, 38 predicted proteins | sample GrowelOW334metaG_FD_119756 | JGI IMG/M metagenome (GOLD analysis project Ga0172379, IMG submission 119756) | Groundwater microbial communities from an aquifer near a municipal landfill in Southern Ontario, Canada - Groundwater well OW334 metaG | ecosystem: Environmental > Aquatic > Deep...
CTTAACAAGGGGTTGCGCCAATACGCAAATGGCAATTATCTCGATATTACATCAATAGCCATTAACGGAGAAACCATTTATGCAGGAATCAACGGGTATTATCAGGATAATACTGATGGAGTATTCAAATCAACGGATAAGGGTGAGAGTTGGACCCGTTTAGAAACTTTCTGGAATAATGATTTAACGACAGCCATTGCGATTAACGGGTCAAATGTCTTAGCTGGGACATCAACTCATGGTGTGTTTTTATCAACCGACAATGGGAATACCTGGAAAGAAGCCAACAATGGGCTAACCAGCTCTTCCATTAACACCTTGGCCATTTTTGGAACCACCATTTTTGCCGGAACTAAGGATGGTGCCTTTTCATCAACCGATAATGGTAATACATGGATTGAAATTAATGAGGGGCTCGACCTAATTTCAGCCTCGTTCAAGGCTAAAAACAGCCTAACCCAAAGTAACACTACTACACCGCCATTAAATCAAAAAGAAATATCCAAACCAGAAATAGTTGCTCTTTCTAAAGCCGGATCGAATGCCGAAACAAACAATCTGGACATTAGCATTCAAATGGGGCATGTATGGCTATGGGCCAACTGTGTGACATTCAGTAGCGATGGAAAATATGTTGTTTCTGCAAGTATGGATCAAACAGCCATTCTATGGGAAGTTGCCAGCGGCCGACAGATACAGCAATTTGTTGGCATCCCCTCCGAAATTAGAGTCGTGGCAATTAGTGCCGATAATAAACTTTTGGCTACAGGAGATTATCGAAACGCCCGGGTATGGGATATGAATACTGGAAAACAACTTTTTAAACTTTTAGGGGATGAATCACAAATAGGAGCACTTCATTTTATGGGAGCTGATTTTCTTTTTGTGGGCAGCGAAAATAGTGGAGCAGCGCTATGGAACGCTAAAACGGGCACTTATATCAGGACATTTGAGAAAAGATACAAAGTTTCAGATTTCGCAACTACCAACGACCAAAAATATATGTACGCCTCCTATAGTTCCAGCATAACTAAATGGGAAATTGGAACAGGTAAAAATGTCAAAGAAATTAAAGAAGGAGGAGGATTAGCATTAAGCAACGATAACAAAGTGATGCTTTGCCGGCAAGGAAACAGCCTTTTTCAATTGGATCCAGCTAAAAATATTATCGTGAATCGCTTTTCCTTTAATGAAGATTTTACCGCAGTTCGTTTAAGTGGCGATGGAACAAAATTTGGAATATTGCAGGATATTAATACCAACTTAAGAAAACTCTCCATTCGGGATATTTATACAAATCAGGAAATTGCATCAATTACGGATCCTACAGGAGAAAGATTTCAGGATTTTGATATTAGCCCCGATGGAAAATACGTGGTTACCTGCGGCTTAGATAGTCATGTGAAATTGTGGGACGCATCAACAGCCAAAGAAATTGTTGAATTTAAAGGATATGTGAACAACTTTGGAATATACACTGAGCTAAAGTTAGATGAGTCGGGAACAATAATACATGTAGGTACAGCTCCTAAATCGGGTCGATACTGGAATTTAAAAACGGGTAAATACTTACCCTACAATTCTGGTTACAGTTCGGAAGTGGATCACCTTACATTTAGTACAAATTCGCTCTCAGGCCATAATAGATTTGACAAAGATTTTCCTAGTTCAAGCTGCCGTTCAGGGGATGGAAAGTACATAATATCAGGCCTACAAGAGAATGACGCTGGAAAAATTAAAGTAGTTTCTTCCGATAAAAACAATCCGTTTACCTACACCTTTAAGGGGAACTACAGAGAAAACTGGGAGGGCTTCAGGAATGTGGTGGTAATGGAAAGTGTGGGTAATCTTTTAGTGACTGGGAGCATGGACAACACCGCTAAAGTGTATGATTTGGATCAAATGAAAGAGATCGGCACACTGGCGGGGCACTCAAACGCAGTATGGGGAGTTGCCATTACACCCGATAAGAAAAGGGTGATAACCATGTCGATGGATAATACTACAAAGATGTGGGATATAGAAACCCAAAAAGTAGTAGCAACATTTATATCTATTGGGGTAAATGATTATGTGATAACAACACCCGACAACTACTATTTGGCTTCAAAAGGTGCATACAAGGGCGTTGCTTTCCGGCAAGGCCTTAAAACATTTGGTTTCGAGCAGTTTGATTTACTGTTGAACAGGCCCGATATTGTACTGTCGCGGCTTGGGTACAGCGACCCAGAACTGATCGAATCATACAAGTTGGCCTATTTGAAAAGGCTCAAAAAAATGAACTATACCGAGGATATGCTAAGCAGGGATTTCCATTTGCCGGAGATATCAATCGTTGAGAAAGACTTTCCGCTCTCCACCAAAAACAAGCAGTTTGCCTTTAATATCGTTGCAAAAGACGATAAATATAACTTAGACCGGATTAATCTGTACGTGAATGATGTTCCCGTTTTTAGCACCAAGGGGATTGATTTAAGAGGCAAAAAAACATCAGAAATCCAACAGGAAATTCAAGTTGAATTATCCAGTGGCAAAAACAAAATCACGGTCTCGGTTTTAAACGAAAAAGGGGTTGAATCGTTGAAAGAATCCATTGATATGCTATATAATGAGCCAGCCGAAAAGCCCGATTTGTACTTGTTTGCCATCGGTGTTTCGGAATACCAGCAGAGCGAGTACAACCTGCGTTACGCCGCTAAAGATGCGAACGATTTGGCTACCCTGTTGGAATCAAAAAAAGAAAACTACAAGCAGATTATCATTAAAAAATTACTTGACAAGGATGCCACAAAGGCAAATATTTTGTCCGCAGGCAAATTTTTGAACGAAAGTAAGGTTGATGACGAGGTTATCCTTTTTGTGGCAGGTCATGGTCTGCTCGACGAAAAGCTCGATTATTATTTGGCAACTACCGATGTGGTTTTCAGCCATCCTCAAACCAAAGGCTTGCTCTACGAAGAGCTTGAGGGCTTGCTTGATGGAATTGCTTCGCGAAAAAAACTACTCTTGATTGATGCTTGCAATAGCGGCGAAGTGGACAAAGAAGAAAATGTGTTGACCGATGTTTCGGGAGCTACAACCAGCAGCGGCGTATCGTCACGTGGGTTCAAAACCATTAAGTCGAAAAACGGGTTGGGCCTTCAGAACAGCTTTGAGTTAATGCAGGAGCTTTTTTCCGATCTCCGCAAGGGTACAGGTACAGTAGTTATTTCCTCGGCATCGGGTAAAGAATTTGCCTTTGAAAGCGATGCATGGAAAAATGGGGTTTTCACTTACTCCCTGCTCGAAGGGCTTCAATCAACCGGCTCTGATTTGAATAAAAATGGGGAGGTGTCGGTTTCAGAAATACGCGACTATGTGATAAAAAAAGTGGACGAACTTACACAAGGAAAGCAGCATCCAACCAGCCGATCGGAAAATTTGGAAAATGATTTTAGGGTGTGGTAACTGCTAAAAAATTAGTACATGAATATATAAATGCCATTGAATTTTTATTGTTTAAAAACCACAATCAAATAAAGTTGTTATCATAAAAAGTTTCCAAAAACCAGTTATTAATAATTAAACTAAACAATCATCACATGAAATTAAAAACTACATTTTTATTGGTCATTATCTTGGCCACATTCATGACAAAGGCGCAAACTATGTCGCCAGAAGCCGATGCTTACAATTGGCTTTACGATTCATTGCTTATCCAAGGTGAAACAGGGGTTTCCTCAGGGCTTATTTTAGGGGTAGAATCGCCTGCTATGGGCATGATGTTTTACAACCGGGCTATTGAAATACAGCCTGAAAACCCGTTGGGCTATCAAAAAAAGGGGCAAGCTTATCTCGATTACAAAATGCTCGATGAAGCCTCAGAGGCTTTTGGGCAGTGCCTTGATTTGGATGCCACCAATGTGAAATGCTTGCATGGAATTTTTTCAGTTTCGGCCCAAGGCACTACCAATTACGAATTAATTGAAGTGCCAGCACCCATGATGAAACAGGTTTATAACAGTGCCATGGCTTTTCTGAAAGTAGCTCCACCCGAAATGGCTGAGGAAGTGGCCTACGCCGAGCTCCTGGGGTATGCCTTCAAACTTGGCATCGACAACCCGGATGTGTACAAAAAATATTGCCCAATTATTTTAGAAGACCGTCTTGATTCTAGTTCTGTTATATCTGCCGAGGAAATCATTCCGGCAGTTCAGTCTACCAGCAACAATTCGGCAGTAGCCAATTTATGCAATTTAGTTACACAATATTATTTCAATGCAAATAATGTTGCCAAAACCAAAGAGTTCGCTCAAAAGGGTCTAGCAACAGGATACGCCTATACCACTACGTATTATTATTTGGGTTATACCTACTATTACGACGACAAAAACATAAATGAGGCCATTAAAATACTGGACGAAGGATTAAAGAAAAAAGGGGAATACGAATCGAGCAGCAATCTGTTGGTAGCCATTGAATTTGAAGAAGGTAGAACCGCTTACTTTGCCAAAAACTATACTGCTGCCATTAGTTATCTGGGCAAATTGGTGCAAAGCAACCCTCAAAACGAAAGGGCTAATGCATATTTGGGTTTTGCCTTTTATAGTGCTAAAAAATATGCTGAAGCGGCCAAAGTGTTAAAAGAATTAAAAAAAGTGGCACTTCCGGCTACGGTTGATATTTATTATCCAAACCTTTCGGCCCTAATTTCTTATGCCGAAAAACCTTCCACCACCAGCCCTGCACCGGCTATTAAAACCACGCTGGTGGAATTGGAAAAAAATGAAGCTATTTATAACGATGGCGAAAAATTAAGCGGTGAAAGTAATTTTGCTGAGGCTATACTTAAATACAATGAGGCTTTGGTATATTTTACAGCTACCAACAATAAACCTAAAATGGAGTTGTGTTATATTAGCTTGGCAATAGCTGACCATAATCTGGAGAAATACGACGAGGCTAAGTCATACTATTTGAAAAGCATTGAACTCGGCGCATCCGATGCAGCCAGTTATTCAAATTATGCACTTTTACTTTATGCAATTGACAAGAATTATGTACAGGCAGAAACCATTTTAAACGATGGACTTATCCGTTTTCCTGATTATCAAGTCATTTTAGGTATGAAAGGCAAAATGTATATCGCACAAGCTTATGATTTTTATGATGTGAAAGATTATGCTGGTGCTATTCCTTATTTTGTAAAGGGGCTTGCAATGCGCGATGATGCCCGTGCATACATTTATATGGGATTTTGCTATAGCCAAACAGGCAAAACCGAGGATGCCATTTCGGCCTGGAACAATGCTTTTTATCTCGACTCTGAATTGGCTACCGAATTCAAAGATGTGTATGATTATGTACAAGCTAATCAGCAATAATCTGCTATAGAGTTTGAATAAATTTGATTCCCGCAGAGCCGCAAAGGTTGGTATATCATTGTCGTTTAGTTAGAAATTTCCCCCTATATTCCCCAAAGGGGGATACTTCCTCCGTAGCAGCAATGCTAGTCCTCTCTTGAGGGATTCCGATAGCAATCGGAACGAAGGGTGGAGGGTGAATCTTAACCAAACAACATTTGCAATTTGTATTATCATTTTAGCGGTTTTGCGGGAGTTTTTATCATTTTAGCACACCAACTTTTTTACATAACCCTTCCTGATTATGAATAACAAAGCCCGCTTACTGTTTTTCGCTGTTCTATTATGTTTCAACCTGAATTTGCATGCGCAATCGGGCAATAGTTCAGAAGCCCCCGAAATTGTAGCAAGGTTGTTGCCCGATGGCAATACCCCCTTTACAAATCTGGCCGAACCCCCTGAATTGGTGCTTGAAAATGGCGCCCATTTGGATTATGTTCAGGCCGTAAAATATACGCCCGATGGTAATGAAATTGTAACCGCATCATGGGATAAAACCGTCCGTATTTGGGATGCCGCTACGGGAAAGCTTATTCGCACCATCAGAACGCCCGCATATTCCGGTATTGAAGGGCAAATATTTACCATGGATGTATCAGCCGACAAGAAATACATTGCCGTAGCGGGTTCATCGGTGGGAGAGACCTTCAATTCGAGAAGTGAAAAATTCATTGGCCATTATGTGCTGTTGATTGACTTTAAAACAGGAAAAATTCTGGACTTGGCTCCCAACCATGGCAATTCCATTTATAGCGTGGTATTTTCGCCCGATGGAAATAAAGTTGCTTCCTGTGCCGCCAACAGTGAGGTTAACATTTATGATGTAGATAAAGTAACTAATAAATTGATGATCGTCGATTCAATTAGTATGACACCAATTGCCGACACCTATTTTCCTCCTTGTGATTTTATGTTGGATGAAAAGTGCGAGCACAACACATTGGGAGTTCGTTTTAGTCCCGATTCCAAGCAACTTTATGTAGCGGATCAACACGGTATGCTTATTAAGTATTCCCTAAAAACGGACAAACTTCCCAGCGGATACCAATTAATTGGTGAATCACCGGGACGGAAAAATGCAGTAATGACAGGCAAACTTTCCGAAAAAGCCTACTTGCGCTCTATAGCTGCCGACCCCAAGGGCCGTTACATTGCCATTGGTGATGTAAATGGCAAAGTGCTGATAGTGGATGCACAAGGAAAACCCAAAGCTGAAACCGAGAAAGACGGGAGTTCAGAAATTTTGTTAGCTACCATTCCATTGCTGAAAAAATCGCAAATTATAGCCATGTCATTCGATCCAACAGGTACACTGCTTGCGGTAACCATTGAAAACGAGGTGCGGGTTTTCGAAATAAATTTGTCCGGCGCAGCCACCCCGGTTTCTATTACTAAACCTTTGGTTACGTTCAAGCAGCACGACAGTGATGTGCTTTCGGTGGCTTTTAGCCCCGATGGCCAGAACATAGTTTCGTCGGGTGGGAATTACAACCTTACTTATGTTTGGGAAGCCCGAACCGGTAAGGTACTATTACAGTTGGGCGAGGGAAAATATTGCACCAAAATTACCCGAGTGGGTGCACACAAAAGCAATCCATTTATTATCGGTTTTGGAACACAATTGGTTGAAAGTCCACGTATCAACCACTTTGGAACCATCAACAAAGCCTTCGACCTTAAAAACCTTAAAGTAATTGAAACCGCCTCCGAAGATGATTTTACCACCTCCGAATCGGAAGCTGATTCCAGTAGTGCGGCGTATCCCGATGTTCCAAATATTGGAGGTTTACTTTTACGATCATTTATTAACCTTAAAACGGATCATACCATTATTGGCACCAATGGAATTCTGAGTGTTGACGAAATTGGCAACATACTAGTGATGACCGGTACCACCGTTTACGGGATGGCGCAAACCACCGATGGCAACACTTTTTATGCGGGCGAATCGAATGGAACTATCCGGATATACGATGTTGAATCGTTGAATTTAATAGCCACTCTTTTTGTATCAGCCGATAACGAATGGATACTGTTTACCCCCGATGGCTATTATACCGCATCAAAATACGGGGCCAAATTGGTGGGCTGGCAACTGAACGATGGGCTTAGGAACTCACCCAAATTTTATCCGTTCGAGCAGTTCGACTTGAGGCTCAACCGCCCCGATATTGTGCTTACCCGCATTGGGGGCATTTCAAAAAAACGAATCGATATGTTGCATTTGGCTTACCAAAAAAGGTTGGAGAAAATGGGAATCAGTGAGCAGGCACTTTCGGGTAATTTGAATGCCCCAACCCTTGAAGTTGATTTGGCTGTTACTGAAACAATACAAAAACAAATACAATTTAAAGTAAAAGCAACCGACACGCAAAACGATTTGGAACGGTTGAATATTTATGTTAACGATGTTCCCCTTTATGGTTCCAAAGGTTTTTCGTTAAAGCAAAATGCTGACAAAACCCTTGAAAAAGATATTACCATGGAACTAACCAGCGGCTCCAACAAAATTCAGGTTTCGGTACTGAATGCAGCGGGTATTGAGAGTTTTCAGGAAACACGCTATGTTAACTACCGCGGATCGGTCGTTCAGCCCGATTTGTATATTTTAGCCATTGGTGTTTCCGATTATACCGATAACAACTTCGATTTGGCATTTGCAGCCAAAGATGCCAATGATATTACCGCTTTTTATGCCATGCAAAAAGGGGCATTTGCAACTGTTAAAACCCTTAAAATAGTTGATACTCAAGCAACAAAAGAAAATATCATGCAGGCTCAAAATTTCCTCAAAGGTTCAAAAATTGACGATGAAGTAATTATGTTTGTTGCAGGTCACGGGTTGTTAGACGATAAATTGGACTTTTATTATGCCACCACCGATGTCGATTTTTACCATCCGGCCACGCGTGGTGTAAAATACGATGAGTTGGAATCACTGATTGATAATATTCCTGCCCGAAAGAAGCTCATGCTTATTGATGCGTGCCACTCCGGCGAGCTGGACAAAGAAACGGTAACATTAAGCAACGGGAACGTGGCTGCGAATACCAACGGCGTTTCCTCGCGTGGGTTTAAAACACTCAAAAACAATGACGATTTAGGTTTATCCAACGTGTTCGAATTAATGCGCTAAATGTTTACCGATTTGCGGAAAGGCTCCGGGGCAATGGTTATCTCTTCGGCATCTGGTAAGGAGTTCGCCTTTGAAAGTGCCGAATGGCAAAATGGAGTATTTACGTACTCATTTTTGGAAGGCCTCAAATCGGGCAATGCTGATATGAGTAAAGACCAAACCATATCGGTTTCTGAAGTGCGCGATTATGTTGGTAAACGGGTTAACGAACTCACTAACGGAAAACAAACCCCAACCTCGCGGACTGAAAATTTGGAGAATGATTTTAGGGTGTGGTAAAAAAAACCGGTGACTTTTCAGGTACAAATAACGGATGGTAGAAAGAGAAAAAATGAACAATGTCAAACGCCCAATATACAATTAACAAGTAAAAAATGGGATAAACAATCATTTTGCAAATTCGATTACTTGAAAATTGAGAGTTGTTTGTTTGGTATTGTCCGCCAATTGGCGGATTGTTTTTATTTTTTGAAGGTGAGTAGTTGCAAAATCCGTTCCAAGCATTAAACTGCTAGGAACGGATTTTTTATTTTTACCCAAATTGAGCGATTTCCCTGAGGAGTTCTGCATCTAGCATAATCAAACAGCAATTGGTAACATCCTAAAGTAGATTGAAATGGTTATAAATGATTTAAATGTATAAAAAAAAGGCCACCCAAATGGATGGCCCCCTTTTACTACTACTACTAAACTAATTAATAAAACAAAACATCTACTATTATTACTTTTTAATAAAAGTTGCTTGATATACTACGTCATCTGATATAGCGCGGATAATATACATTCCCGAATTTAGGTTTTGTACATCAAGATTTTGATTTTGAGCAAGTCTGGCGGTCATAACAACTTTACCAAGGCTGTTAAAAATTTCCACCGTTGCTGTATTGTCAAAATTATTAATGTGTAGTTCATTTTGAACCGGGTTCGGGTATAGTTGTAATTTTTGAACCTCTTTACTGGCAATACCGGTTTGATTGGAAATGGTAATTTGCAATGCATCGCTAACACCACTGCCATCAAATGCTGATGCAGTTACGGTAACGGTTCCGTTGGTAATGGCTTGAATCAATCCAGTTTCAGAAATTGTGGCACTTCCGGTTTCGTTGGCAATGCTCCATTCTACATCTCTAGCATCAGCATTAACCGGCAAAACAGTAGCCGATACCTGCAACGTTCCACCATTAACTGAAATGGTAGTCTCTCCAATTACTTCAATGGATGCAACTGATATAAACTCCTGGTTTTGCAGTTTTACGGTTTTTTTCCCAATTGCTCCCATATAATCATCGGCAACAGCCTGAATAATTACGTAACCGTTTTTAAGAGCGGTTAATGTTCCATCAGCAGTCAAATATGCATTGGTTGAAGGCTCACCCAAACTATCCACAAGGCTTACGGTGTAAGTTAAGGTATCGGCATCAACAGGTAAAACTTCAAAGGTATATAAACCTTTGCCTGGGTCGGTGAAAATTGAATCGGGGCCGGTAATGTTAATTGTGGTTACCGGAAAAATCTGGTTGGTTAAAACAAATTCTAACGTATCAGCAAAAATTCCCCATAGATCTCTGGACCGGCCAATTACCGACACGGTTCCGTTTTTTTCTGCTGTAAGCAATCCGGCATCACTAATATTTGCCCTACCTGTAGAATCAGATTCAATAACCGTCCAGTACAAATTTTGGGGTGCAGCGGCAGGCAAAATGGTGGCATTTATTTGTTTTGTTCCTCCATCAACTTCAATTGCCGTAATACCATCAGCTACCGAAATATCAACACTTGTTACATAAGAGGCTGTTCCTGTTAATTTAATATTATCAATATAACAAATGGCATCGTTATCATTTGTGATACGTATTTGAATAGCACTTCCGGTAGCATCCAATGGATATGTAACACCTATACCCCAACTGAGTTCGTCTGTAGGCAATGAGTCAGTGGTTGTAAATGCTTCAAACCAACTGGTTCCTTCATTGGTATTGTACTCAACAATAGGTGCTTGTTCAAAGTTGCTCGGAGCAGTTTTCCAATGTAAATTGAACGATAAGCTGTAATTGCTAAACCCGGAAATTGGAATATCTCTTATAACAAGGTAACTAAAATCAGAATTTACTGATGATGGTTCTAATACTAACACAGCTCCAATATCATCTCCATAAGGCCATGATACCATTGCCGAATCTTCTTCAATATAGAATTTTCTATCCTGAGTAAAACCCCTACCCCAACTATAATTATCGTAATGTTGGCCAATTGATAAATACTTATCACCGCAGCCTTCCCATCTATTCCCCCCAAACTCCTCTTTAAACAAGGTAAATTGGGTTGCTGGATCAAGCTCCAATTTAGGACCGCTAAAACGGATATCATCAAAATAATAATAACTGTCAATATCCGTATCTGAACCGTAATCAAAAAACATAGTGGCCGATGTTATCAATGAAATGGGTGTATTTAACGCCTTTTCCGAAAAATCGAATACTAAATCAGTCCAAGTGGTATTGGAATTATCCGGTAATGTAACATCTATGGATTGTGAAAAACCGTTAATATCCGTAAGCGAAATGGAAACCTTTTTTGAAACAGTGGTTTCCGATAACACTTTCATTTTCACAAGAGGATACATACCTAAACTTATGGCTTCATGGAAATTAAATAACTGTACCGCATCACTCCATTGTGAACCTTTTTTGAAGGAGGCCACTTTGTCACTGCTATTTATATCATCCACCGACGGATTATCAATACCCTCTTTGATATTATTGAGGTTCCAGCCACCTGTCCGATCAGGGTAAATGCTATTTACCTCATAATCGGCAATTACAATTTCCTGTGCCATTGTGCCAAACGCAACCAAGCAGGAAAACAATGTTAAAAATAGAAATTTTCTCATAATTTGATTTTTAGTTAATAATTGATTTATAAATTTTTGAACATTATATATAATTAGGTAATAGGTAGAAAACTTACACGAAATACTAACCTTTTTATCAATTGTTTAAAAAATTACTTTTAATTATTGAGTGTTTGAAATCGATTCTATTTTCAAAAAGTTAAGCAAAGGGTTTATTAATTCATTGCATTCAATCCCGAAAATAAAATTGAATTCAGCTTTCAATAAGTGTTATAAAAATACAATGAGTTGAATTAAATAGGGTACACGGAATGTATCTTCATATAGCACAAAAAAAAAAATATGAGTAAAAAATGATAACCGGAATGGGTTTAAATGTTACCTTAAAAATAGTTTTGTTGGGTAAAATTGAGATAAAATATCCTGTATTACCTAAATTCCACAAGTCAAGGGGTGACTATTTGCACAACAATTGTTCACCTTTTTTTTAATTGAGTTACCCCGTGACTTTCCAGCCCGCAAAACAGCCTTGGTATTTGACCATAAACTGCAAATAAGAACCTTGTATTATAGCCAATATAATGTAAATACAACCTTGTAAATTGGTCAAATAATTAGATACAGATTTAACCATCGGAATTTTTGTTACATTAGCCTATACTTACATTTTTAAACACTCGATTTTAAAAACAGAAATTATGAAAAAGCGAAGTTTGGACAAACTAATGAAAGTACTTATTGGTATTCCCTCATTGATGGTTTTGATAGGCGCATTTATGAAAATTATTCATTACCCAAATGCCGATTCCTTGCTTTGGTGGGGATTTATTTTAACATCGGTTTTCAGTGCCATTGAAATTTCAAGATTGAGAAAAATTATTACCCAAATTGAGCGATTCCGCTCAATCGATTAAGTAAATGTTAGCACTTCACCTCACCAATTCGGTGAAACGCAACATTTTCTAAATCGGGGTTGTACCTAAGTAAAGCATTTGTTCGCTATGCTCCAACCGCTTAACTTAGGTATTAAAGGATACGAGGTGGAAAATGGTAATAAAGAATAAGAGGGCAATCGCGAAAACAAAGTGTGATGGAAAATTTAAACATAAACACTTCGTGAAAATATCATCGTTTGGTAGAAATGGAAAGGCTGCCTAAAAAGCAGCCTTTCTTGTATAAATAAATTGTGTTTGTTACCCAAATTAAGCATTTTGGAAAGGCAAATCACTCAATCCCCGATTTCAAGGTCGGTCGTGCCGCGGCGGATAAGTAAAATGTTTTTTTCCACGTTCACATCGCTCAACTTAGGTTTTAGTAGGTCATATAATCAACCATAGAGTCAGTGAGTTGATACTTTGCATTGATTTCGTTTTTGCAATCGGTGCAAACTTTTTGAAAGAAAAATACTTCCTTTTCCTTGTAGCCATCCACAGAAGAGCCATAGCGGCTTGCTATATAATTTTGGGCAGCAGTTGCCAATTCGCTATCGGTAGCCGATTTGGTCGATTCAACCTGAATGTACCGGCATGCATACGAAGTTGAGCGGGTTCCCATGCCTGAACTTTGTTTCTCCATAACAAACGCCACACAGTAGGTTCCCGGAGCTAATTTGACTGGAGCCGATGAAGGGGCACCACCACCTGATTTTTCGGTCAAATATTCAAAAATCTCCTGGTTACTATTAACCGCTGACATGATAATGGCAGTGGCCTCTTTCCCCTCGAAGTTTTTAGCAACCTTAATATCGGCACCAGCCTCAACAAAAAGTTTGACCAGTTCAAAATCGTTCATTCCAACGGCAAACATCAGGGGTGTCATCATTTCGGGCTTTACTTTCCAATCTTTTGTAGCCTTGTTAATGTCGAGGTCAATAGATGGATAGCATTTTTCGAGGTTTACCTTGCCACTTTCAACCATGGCCTTTACGGCTGGCTTTTGCATCTTAACCAAACACATCAGAAAGGGCGTGTTAAATGCGGTTGATACGTTTGGGTCGGCCCCATAACTTAGTAAAAGTTTGGCACGGTCGTAAACCGTAGAAAAACGGGTAATGTCGGTATGTGCAAGCCATTTTGCCACCTTAGCTGTGTCACCTTTTACCCTTTTTAATAACATTTCGTTCATTGCAATGTTTTTCCGCAGTGCCGAATCCGGTTCATAAGCTTCGGCTAGTGCACATAAAGCAGGGTCCTTACCTGGACCATCAAGCGAATTCACCCCAGCTCCGGCATCCAAAAGCAGTTTTATAATATCACAATTGCTCCATGCCGTAGCCCAATAAAGTACGGGATGTGCGGCGATTTTTTCATTTGGATCGGCACCTTGGGCTAGTAATTCTTTAACTTTCTGGGTATCTTGAGCATTGACCGCATCTTTTAAACTAGGCTTTTTGTCAACCATAGTAAACGACATAAACATAATGCTAAGTGGGATTAGCATGGCAAACGACAGGTACTTTTTCATAGTTTTGTGTATTAAATTTTGGTTAAAATTAATTGTTTGTACTCAATTACAATAGTTCAGTTAACTTTTTGGTGTGATTTTGTGGCAATTATTATTATTGATAGCTACATTGACTGACGGCAAGTTGAAACGATTATTTGAGTTTTAAAAATACTTATTTATTGCTTCCCCTACTGAATAAAAGCCAGGGTGGACTCAAAACAGGAATGCATTAACAATTCAACAGTGTTAACGGTATCCTTCCTTTGGATGTTAAAAATTGATTCACCACTTTAAATTGGCTATTGAGTCCAGCCCTGGCCTGCTACTTTTATTATGGGGTAATTATTGGGTATTTGAATAAAACCAAATTCAGCATTTCTAATGCGTAATCTGGGATAAACGGTTTTCCATATCTGAAATTGGAAAGGGTTGATTGAATTTGAATACGTCCGAGCTGGACTGTATTCAATGTAGCTGTTAATACGTTTGCTTCCATGTTGATGTCAATTTGGAGAATGAATTTTTTAACACTGTTGAGTTACAAAAATCATCATTCGGTGGTACCTCAACAATAAGGCAAACGGCTCATTTTTATAGGGTGAAAACCCTAGTGTAATGAAAAACGCATTTAATCTTGGGGAATAGTCGGGCTGCAACTTAAATGTTGCACTCCGATACTAAATTATATTGTTTTTTATGGCAAAACGCATCAACTCCACCAAGTTATGCACATCCAGTTTTTTAAACAGGTTAGTGCGGTGGTTATCAACGGTTTTTGAACTTATAAAGAGTTTTTCGGCTATTTTGTTGAAATGGGCGAATTTAGCTCCACAGTGGACCGCAAAGGAAACATCTACATTACTGATTGACAGATTTATGTGTACCCCAGATTCCGCAAGTCAGGGTTTGACTTATTGAAAAACAGCACATTAACGAATAAAACAAAAATTAGTCAAGCCCTGACTAGCAATAGGTTAAAATTTTACTGCGGATTTAAGGTGTATAGTAAAAAATTAGGATGATTGAAGATTAGGAGGCCCCACTACCATTCAGTTTGGCTGTAAGGTGAGGTATGCAATCTTTGTTGCCATGTGCTATTGTTGGAGGGTTTAAAGGTGAAATAAAACCAGTCATAATATTCTTAAACCTTGTTTTTGAAGGATAATGCGCAAAACAGCCTCGGATTTTGTCCATAAACAGCAATAACATCCTTGTATATTAGCCAGATTTATGTAAATAGATCCTTGTTAATTGGCCAAATAATTAGATACAGATTAACCTGCGGAATTTTTGTTACATTAGCCTACACTTACATTTTTAACAACTCAATTTAAAACTAAAATAGATGAAAAGAGAAGTATGACAAACTAATGAAAATACTTATTAATATTCCCTCATTGATGGTACTGATTGGTGCATTAATGAAAATTATGCTTTACCCAAATGCAAATTCGTTGCTTATGTGGGGATTTATTTTAACAACGGCTTTTAGTGCCCTTGAAATTTCGGGATTGAAAAAGATTATTACCCAAATTGAGCGATTCCGCTCAATCGATTAAGTAAATGTTAGCACTTCACCTCACCAATTCGGTGAAACGCAACATTTTCTAAATCGGGGTTGTACCTAAGTAAAGCACTTGTTCGCTATGCTCCAACCGCTTAACTTAGGTATTAAAGGATACGAGGTGGAAAAAGTTAAAAAAGAATAAGTTGGCAGTTGTGAAAATAAAGTGAGATGGCAAAATTAACATATCCATAAAAGTGAAATTACTTTGTTTTGTAAAAAAAGAAAGGCCGCGTAAAAAGCAGCCTTTCCTGTATAAATAAATTGATTTTATTATTTTTTTCCTTCATTAATCATTTTAACCAGCGATTCCAAATCTTTGGCAATAACCACTCCCGGTATTTTAATGGGTGCCCCAACCTGAGCCAGGAAACTTCCTTGAACATCACCCACTTTGTAGGTGGTGAACCCTATCCGGTAAAGTCCAATAACCAACGATTTCAACGGATCGTTAATGTCGCTGGTAATGCGCATTAGTGAGTTGTAATTGCTGCCCGATGGTTGTGCCGGCATTTCACCGGAATCATCGTTGGTGCCCAAATTCATCCAGCTTGCTTTACCGGCATTGGCAAGAATTTGATCCACTGAAACAATGCCATTGGCCCGTTCCAACGAAATCCAGGTGTCAAAATAATTGGTTACATCCGCTTTGTTGTCGGTATAATCCTGGGTAACAAAATCCTCTTTTTCAGGGGCCATTTTTCCAGGTACCGGCGATGCCATCCGTACCCCAAGCGCAGGAGCAGCAATTGGTATCCAAACATACAAGTAAAAATAATTCTTTCCATCTCTAACTTCGTCGGGTTTACAACCAGGTTTAATATAGCTATAATAGCTAATTACTTGGGTGTAAGGCGCACGTACATCCTTACCCATTACAACTTTTTTACCAAGATCGCCGGTGAATTTGTCCAGCTTCTGTGCATTGATCCCATTACTTAGGTAAAGGGTCAGAAATGCAAAAATCACTAATTGCAAAATCTTCTTCATGTTACTAAATATTTATTGGTTAAGTAAGAAAGGTACACCAAAAATTTTAATTAGCAAAAATATTTTTCTTAAAATATTGATAATCAAGGCTAACATTCCGCCAAAGGGTTTTAAATAAAGGGTTTGTTCATTAGCCGAATCTTTTATGTAACCCATTTTTTTGTATCTTACCACTGAAATAGAATCTAAAAAAAGTTGCAATCCGATGGAATTAAGCATACTCACCGATATAGTAATCATTTTTGCCTTATCACTTCTGGTAAACCTGCTTTTTACCCGGTTTAAAGTGCCTTCGGTGGTTGGATACTTGCTAACCGGGATATTTGCCGGACCACACATGCTTGGGCTTATACATGGCGACCACGACATTGAGTTGATGGCCGAAATTGGGGTGGTATTGCTGATGTTTACCATTGGATTGGAGTTTTCAATTAAGAACCTGGTAAAAATAAGGCGGATTGTTTTTTTTGGGGGGTTTATACAGGTAATACTTACTGCGACAGCTTTTGCTGCAGTTTCGGCTTTCTATGAGCTCGATTTGAAAGCATCCCTGTTTATTGGGTTTATTGTGGCATTGAGCAGTTCTGCCCTGGTGCTTAAAATTTTGCAGGAGCGCGCTGAACTCACATCCAATTATGGCCGCACCATATTGGGGATTCTAATTTTTCAGGATTTGCTGTTGGTTCCTTTACTGCTCATTACCGATTTTCTGGGCAATGGCCCGAACCATTTGTGGCTTGAGTTAGGTGGACTTATGATTAAAATGGTGCTCGTTGGGGCAATTATTTTTACCGGTACCAAGTGGGTTGTGCCTTGGTTGCTTCATAAGATAGCGTTGGCAAAAAGCCAGGAACTGTTTACCATGAGCATTTTTTTAATTTGCCTATCCATTGCATTGCTCACTTCAGAAATGGGCATGTCGCTGGCTTTTGGTGCTTTTTTGGCCGGGCTTATGATTGCCGATTCAGAATACAGCCATCAGGCTTTTGGCAACCTGATACCTTTTAAAGATACGTTTACCAGTTTCTTTTTTGTTTCCATTGGAATGCTGCTCAATATGGACTTTGTGATTGAAAACCTTCCGTTGGTTATTTGGACAGTGGTTTTGGTTCTTACAATAAAAACCCTGATTGCTGGCGGAACCGGTTTTTTGCTGGGCCATACTTTCAAAGGGACTATATTGGTTGGGTTGGCATTGAGCCAGGTGGGTGAATTTTCCTTTTTGCTGGCCAAAATAGGATTTAAAGCTGAATTAATCAATTCATTTTTTTACCAACTTTTTATTGCCGTTGCGGTGCTTACCATGTCGGTTACCCCGTTTTTGATGAAACTTGGAAATCCCCTTTCAGCCTTGCTGGCTAAACTCCCTTTGCCGCGATTTATGGTACACGGTATTTATCCGCTCCCGGAATTGGAATTACCCGAAATGAAAAACCACTTAGTGATAATTGGCAAAGACATCCGGGCCCAAAATTTGTCCATCATGTCGCATTACATCAGTTTGCCTTATGTTTCCATTGTTTTCGATCCACTTATCGTTAAGCAGCGGCAGTTAAAAGGCGAGCCGGTTATTTATGGCGATGCCATTAACGATCCCATCCTTTATAAAGCACATGTTGATAAAGCCGATATTGTCACCATTTCAGTGGGCGATAAAATTGCCGCAACCGCCATTGTTGAAAAGGTGCGTAAACTGAACAAACATGCCTTTATAATTATGCGGGCCAAATACATTGAGGATATTGAAGCCATGTATAAGTTTGGTGCCGACCAGGTGGTTCCCGAAAAGTTTGAAATTGCCATTGATTTATTTACCCATATCCTGAGGAAAAGGCTGCTGCCAAACCATGAAATTAACCAGATGCTGGCACAAATACGGAGCGATTATTATGGAATATTCCGCGATAAAAACAACAATCCCCAGCTTTCCATTCTCGATCAGCTGCCCGATTTTGAAATTTCGGCTATCAAGATTCCATTTGATTCCGAAGCTGTTAACAAGACAGTAGCGGAAACCCAACTTCGGAATAAAACCGGGGCAACTTTGGTAGCATTGAAACGTGGGATTGACATTATCAGCCATCCAGCTCCTACTTCCCGTTTTAAGGAGGACGATATTGCTTATGTAATTGGGAACCCTGAACAGATTAATCAGGCCATTCAATACCTAAATCCGGAGCATAATCAATCCTAAATAAGGGAGACAAAAACAGGTAAGGCAAATGTTTTGAAGCTGCTATCTAAATATGAATTGCATCGTTTATAATCCATCCAGCTCTTTCAATAACCCGCTTTTTTTCATTTCCTTTTTAAGCTTGGCGTTACCGTTCACTTCCTTTTGGAGGGTTTTAACATCATTGCTCACATCGAGTCGCAACAACAGGTAAACTTGGGTATTATCATCTTGTGGCACCACTACTTTTTCAACCACCTCAACACCCGATAGGGTGGCTTTTTGGCTTACCCGAATAGTAGTGATTACCTGCCGCACCTTATTGTCTTCCCCTAAAATGGTATCACATTTCATGGCAAAGGTTTCGAACTTGCCTGTGTAGGAATTGGTCAACTCTTGCAAGGCATTCATCCGTGCTTTCTCCCCGGCCATGTTCATATCGGTACTTTTACCAACCCCGGCACCATAAACAAACCCTTTTTTAACGGGCAGTTTGGTCATCCAATCAGGGGTTTTATCTTGGGCAATAATTGTACCCATTGATGTAAATGCAAAAGCTATAACCAGTATAACTGCTGCTTTAGTGAAGTAAGTTTTCATAAAAAGCGGATTTAAAACGTTTGCTCATTATATAAAGATACTACTATTAGAAGTAAAAAACATTTATTTTTAAACTTTGAGCCACTTAAATTCACTATTCTTTTTTTTACTTTAACTTAACCTAGATTGCTTGCTCAGCGAACCCCAAATCCAAACTTCTGGTAAATATTATCCCTGTCCACGGTTGGGTGCTGCAAATCGCCACTGGCTTTGGCTACCTGTTCGCTTACATAAGTGCGCAGTTCGTCGGTGCTAACCACGCCATTTACGTCCTTATCGGCTTCAGTGGTAGTCAGCGCTTTCATAATGTACTCGGTAAACAAGCCGTTTTCAATATCGCTGCGCTCGTAGCTTAGTTCACCACCTTTGGAGCTGGAGAAAACAATGGCTCCGGAACGGCGCACGAGGTCGTTGTAAATGTAGCGGTCTTTTTGGTAGAGGTAGCTTCGTTTTGTGGCCACTGAGCTTGTCGAAGTGCCCGCTTCGCTCGCAATGACACCAGTAGTTTTAAAACCTCGACTTGCCATACCCGAACCAGTTGCAACGGCCAACATTTGCCCTTGGTCTTCTTCGTCAATTTCGCCGCTCTCACAGGCGTCCATCAGGAATAGCTTATTACGAGGTGGAATGCCTTGCAATAAATCTTCAATGGTTTCAAAGTCGGCAGCGGTGGCTTTCAGGTTGTTAATATCAGCGTTGCTGGTGAGGTAATAGTAGGTTGCCTCGGGGTCATTGTCGTGCATGCCATGGCCGGCTATAAACAGAATAAACGTATCGTCGGGTTTGGCATTCTTAACAAAATCTTTGGCGGCTTTTATGGCTTCGGGGGTAACCTGCTCGTTGGTGAGTACTTTGGTGTACACATTTTCAAAGCCTTTGCCTTTCAGGTTTTGAATGGTTTTTTCCAAGTCCATGGCATCTTTATCGGCATATTTAAGATTATAACTTGGGTTTTCGTATTTTGAAACCCCAAAAGCTATCACATACAAATCACCTTTCGTTCTAGGGGTGTAGTTTGAATATGTTAAAGCACGATATGATTCTGCACCTTTCTCGTTAAGACAACTTATCTCAATTTTATTATCGCCCGATATAAGCTCTACTTTTTCAGTTAATTCTACTTTTTTGTCATTAATAGGTTTTCCATAAGACCCATAAACAGGGACATCGTTAACATAAATATTGAAACGTTTTAATTTGTATTTCTCATCCGAAAGGCTAAACTTAACATCGCTTATTTTTCCACTTTGAATGTTGCTGATTATTTTGGCTGTGGGTATATTAAAATCATTTGTTAACTGATCTTCGGCAAGTCCCAGCCTTTTTATACGTTTTTTATACTGATTGTTATAATGGGCAATAAGTTCCTTATTCGACGAGCCAAGCCTTTCAAGAATAATATCGGGACGATTGTTCCGAACTGCGAACTGGTCGATGTTCCAGCATTCCAAACCGTTAACCATTGCTACCAGTTCTCCTCCATTAGTTGAAGCATCCCAATATCCATCGGAAGTAAATACAATCCAATCTTTCTTGTTTATATGATTTATAAAAACATTAGATTCGTCATTTTCGATATTCCAAATTCGTATGGAACCATCCTCAGCCCCGGTGATTATTTGCTTACCATTGGGTAAAAATGCAACAGATGAAATAGGGCCGGAGTGTCCAAGGAATGTCTTTATCTCTTTTCCATCGGCAAGGTTCCAGAGCCTAACGGTTCCATCCTTTGCACCTGATAGTCCAAACTTCTGATCCGATGAAATGGCAACGGCACTTAATATATTCGTATGACCCTTGCTATGATAAAGCGCTTTTTTTGAGGCAATATCAATAAGCTGAACGTTGTAGTAAGAGTCACCACAAAACAGGAATTTTCCATCAGGAGAAAATGCGACAGGCCCAAAAACGCTATTTATTAAACTAATAAGAGAACCATCCTCTACTTTCCATATTTTGGCGATGAAATCCAAACCGTTGGAACAAATAGTTTTTCCGTCGGGCGAGAAAGTTACAGATCCAACCAATGAATTAGCGGTTATTGAACGGATTTCCTTGCCGGTTGATATATCCCAAAGTTTGATGGTATTGTCATCGGAGCCTGAAACAACATATTTTCCGTTGGGTGATAAGGCCACTGAATTAACATCGCGGGAATGACCTATCAATACAATGGGATCCTTTTTCCCCTGCATATCCCATACCTGAATCGTTTTATCGGCAGAACCTGAACATCCTATATTTCCATCAGCCGATAGTGCGACAGTATGTATTAGTGAACCACCATAAAATGCCGGGATATTCAATGCTTTAAGTGGATTATCGGAATAAACTGAGTTAGTTTTACAACTTGAGATATCCCATATTTTTATTGATTGGTCTAATCCTCCTGAGATTATTTTTTGTCCATCGGAGCTTATGGCTACCGGGCCGCCGCCTCCGGAAAAACCTGAAAATTCAGCTATTTTTTTATTTGTTGGAACATCCCACACTTGAATCGACTTCGACTGCCCCGTCATAACTATTGTTTGGCAATTGGTAGAAAATGCAAAAGCCGAACAATATATGGGAATGTCATTCGATTTTGGATTTTCGTTCAATGATTGAACACTCCATTTGCTAACATCCATTGATGTAGAATACGGGTTATTCCCATAGTTAGCAGAATAGATATTTTTACTATCGGGTGAAAAAACTGTTGCAAAAATACGACCACATTCTTCTTTATTTGACAGCTCTTTTATAAGCATTCCGCTTTCAGTTGACCACAAATTAACATTAGCTACACTAGTACTATACGTACCATCAACTATGTATTTCCCATCGGGTGAGAAGGATAGCGTAACTACCGGATTTTTTTCCTGAATGGTTTTCAACACCATTTGGTCGGTTATGTTCCAAATTTTTATGGTTTTGTCATATCCCCCTGTGGCAACATATTTACCATCTTTTGAAAATGCTATTGAGCCTAAGCGTCCAGTATGCCCTTTAAATTCATGTTTTTTTTGACCAGAAGCTATATCCCAAAGTATAGCAGTTTTATCGTCTGATCCAGAAAGCACCGTTTTACTATCGGGCGAAAATACAACACTTTTAATGCGATCGGTATGTCCTGTAAAGGTGCGAATTTCCTTCCCAGTTAGCGCATCCCAAAGTTTAACCGTATTGTCCCCCGAACCGGAAGCAATAAATTTACCATCGGGTGAGAATGCAACATCAAAAATGCGGTCGGTATGACCTGAAAATGTTCGAATTTCTTTATTGGTTGATAGGCTCCATAGTTTTAGAGAAAAATCTTTAGACCCAGATACAATAAACCGATTATCGGAGGAGAATGCCAAAGCCTGTATTTGGTCTTGCCCCGATTGTACTTGTATTTCAGTAACCCCCTGGCCAACAGAAGAAAGAATATTTGCTATCAGGAGTATTGCTATTAAAATAATATGATTTACAGTTTTCATTGCGGTTTTATTAAAACAGGTTTAAAAAATAAATATTTTAAAATTATGAGAGTAGGCTTAATTTTTCAAACATCTGACACAATATCCGTCCTGCCTAAAAGCTGCGTCAAATCTTCTTATTGCTTTAGTTTTCGACTTTAACCCACGAGTATATACCGATGTCTCATCAAACTGGTCGGAAGCCCACCATTCCCCTTCGGCTCCATTAAAAAAATAGGTACCGCTATAAAAGCGATATGGAGTAGGTAAAGCAGTAAAACCACTGGTATTATCGGCTCCTAAATTAGGCTCCACCCAATGATTTGTTCCGGCCTCTTTCATTTTTCCACCGGCAACATATAATCCTCCCAGAAAATCTGTCAGCACGGTCCAGTCGTTATCACTGGGTACTCGCCATCCATCGGGGCAAAGTTTTCCTGTTTTAATGGTGTAATAGTTGTACAATGCCCCATAATCTGTTTTGTTAGTTCCTTCATCGTTATTATACCAACAGTAAGCAGGTGTTTCCAGCCAATTCCATTCTTTTGAGTCAGTTACCAGTGGTATAGCCGTTCCATCATTAAACTGTATTGTTCTAAGGTTTTCAGCCATCCACGTTTGAGTGCCAATGGTTACTATCTTATAGTCATTTCCATCAATATCTTTTACTGTTTGACTATAAATCCTGTTGGCTCCAAAGAAAAATATGATTATTGCGAATATTTCTGTTTGTTTGAAATTCATGAGATTTGATTTTTAGTTAGTAAAATTGAGAAAAAGATAGCACTTATAAGTTCTTAATGCACCTAACATTGAAACCAGAAGCTTTGTTGAAGCTTAAGAGGCTTACATAGTTGATATAGCTATCTAGGCTGCAAGTATAGAATTCATCTGACAGTGGAGTAACCGACCAGAAATAAGCACACAAACCAAAATTTAAGAAATACCCATAGGTCCCCTTGCCAAACATCTTATGACCAGCTGGTAAAGCGCTGAAACCACTGCTGTTGATAGGAATATCGGTTTCAAAAGGTTCCCAGTCTGTATTGGCTTTCATTTTATTACCTGCAACTTTGTCGCCGCCTAAATAGTTTATCAAAGTCATCCATTCATCATTACTTGGTAAATGCCACCCAGTTGGACAGGCTATTTTTGCTGTCTCAAAATCGTATAGTAAGCCATATTTAGGAGTATTACTTTCGCCTTCAGTAAATGTAGTCCAAGAGTTTCCACTTTCCGGTTCATAGGCTAAATTTTCGGCCAACCATGTTTGATCGCCTATTTTTATAGTTTTATAAACTTTACCATCTCGTTCATCCTTAAAAGTTCCTGTGTTTGGATTCACTTGGGAATACAAATTATTGGCAATTACCAATACTAAACTAATAAAAAGAGTCCATTTCATAATTTTATATTTATAAAGTTAATTTTGGGTATATGTTTTAACCACACAACCACTTGTTTTAATATTAGTTAGTTAGCAACCAATTCCTTTGTTTATTGAGTACAGTATTCTGTTTTTAAATCAGGTGCTCTTTTATCGCCTAATTCAATTGCCCTGGTTAAATCCAGGCATCCACCCTCTTTTTGTTTTAAAACAATTTTCATCATTCCTCTTGCACAATAAGCAGCAGCATTGTTTGAATCTAACTCAATGACTTTGTTATAATCAACTATTGCTCCATTAAGGTCATTTAGTTTCCCTTTTGCAAGACCTCTTGCTGAATATGCATCAATATTCTTATCGTTAATCTCAATGGCTTTATCAAAATCAGCCAGTGCTCCACTATAGTCGTTAGCAAAATGCTTATCGAGCCCCGTATTATAATATTTCATCGACTCAACTTCGATGTTTTCTATTTGTTTTGCAGGAGCGCCTTGTTCATTTACATTTTTCGACGTAGAATTTGATGGTTGTTTCTTTTTTGGTATAACAGGGCTATCTTGTCCAAATACATAGCCTGTTAATAATACGGATAATGTCAAAAATAGGAGCTTTTTCATTTTTAGTTTTTATTTTTTTGCTTACTTGGTTCCGGCATCAGCACTCCGGGTTTTATTAAAATGTACTCGGTAAACAAGCCGTTTTAATACTGCTGCCACCATCATTGGTTGCCGAGTCTTCTCAATCGGTAGTGGTTATGGTAATATTTGTTGTGCTAACTTACATAAATACTTTAACGAATCAAAAGTATTTGTAATCAGATGATTTTGGAATACTACTAACGTGTGGTTTTTATGAAATAGTGATTGCCGTAATTGGTAATTTTTACACATGCATGGGTTGTTTAAGCCAATTTTATAAGTTTGAAAAACGCGAATAATATTTCTATTAGAATTAAACCGGACTCACGCAGGGTGAGCCCGGCTTTTCCTTTTTCATGGAGATAATTTCAAATAAAAAGTAATTCACATCAACAAATTACTTGAAATGGGTTACAAAACGGGTACTTAACTAGTGAAGTTAGTTTGTTTTATACCGGAACATTTCTTGGCCATCGAACTTAACAAAGGCATCGCCGCTTTCAGTAAAATACGGATAAGCGGTATCTTTCATCTTACCGGCAATTTTACCTGTTAATGGGTCAAAACACAGGAATGTATTCAAATTGTAAATATTATCACCAATCCAGGCAACAACAGTACTTCCCATAAAATCGGCTGGCACAAATCGAACCGTTATTTTTTTTCGTTCCGAAAAGCCACCCCAAAAAAGTGGCACAGTTTGAACCGAAAACCCTGGCACTGTCACTCCGAAATTACTGGCACAAATCGAACCGAGTTAGCCAATCGGCATGGCAGTGTTTTAAAATGGCTTATAACGTTTGGCGGTATGACCAGTAAGGGATTGCTGGCGAATCACCTATCAAGATACACTGAAATTAATGCGGGTGATGAACTACTCATATCAATGAAGCCCTTTTTGGCTATATTACGTATTACCAACTGGCTGTCCCCCCTTTATATTAGTCATATTACTTTTGGATTAATTGAAAAATCAACTTTTAATTGTTTGGATTGCTTTCTAAATAATTCCATGCCAGGCACATCATCATATCTCTCACTTAATTTATTTCTTAAACCAAAAAGTCTCCTTTCTGCAGTGTCAACAAGTTGATCAAAAATACAAATACTAATTTTACCTCTATCCCCAACTTTTATGACTTGTTCAACTTTTTCTGAATATTTCTTTCCTAACACATAAGCGTCAATGAATGGACTACCAATCAAATTACCACAGCCAATAAAATCTTCTACATAATGAACAGCTTGATCTCTTTCATCTCTTGAAAGATTTGAGCCACCTTTTTTTAATTCAATCAAAAGAACCTTATTTACTGTTGCTAAAGTTGAATCCTTTTCAAATGTTTCAGTACCAGTTACAGATATCGTTGAGTTGGGTAAAATAACTATATCAGGTCTTTTTTTATGATTATTAAAAACGTTCTTTTGGACTTTGGTTTTAAAAGCATGTTCAACTGCGTTTTGTAATTGACGATTTGAAGCATATTCTGCTGATTCATATTCAGGTCCAAAAAGCCATCTTGCACCTGTAACTAAAGGATGTAAAACATGAAGTTCATCAATATCGCTGTCGCCAGCTAGTTTTCTAATTGCTTCAATGATAGAAATTCTATTATCAATTTCATCTAAAACACTTAAAGCATCTCTTATAGACCAATCATCCAACAATTTATTCAGACCAGAAATATCATCTTCAGTTAATCTTGAAATCTTAATCAATAATTCTCTACCACTTCTAGTCCTCTCAAGATTGATAATTGCCTCAACAGCAATTGATATTGACTCTTGCTTTGCAGTTGGGTGAGAAACTGTAATAGTTTCTATTGCTTCATTCAATTCATACCTTGATAAAGGAGATAAGACCGCGTAATCCTTTGCAAAATCACTCTTTATTTGCTCTTTAGTTTCTTCAATATTTTCTTTTGCTACAATGCTCAACATTTCATTTACATATTCCCCAACTTTTTTGTAAACTTCATTCATAGTTTCAACCTTTTTGAAACCTGTCCAATCTTCAAATATAAAGTCCGCCAAGTCATTTGTCTTTACAACAACAGTATAACGTTTTGCATATTTAGTTCTGCCGTCAAGAATAAATTCATTACCTAAAATCCAAGAGGGCTCACCTACCAAACGACCGCCTTGCCAAAATGCTATACCCTGATATAATGTTGATCGAGCTGCTTTTAGCGAGTCAATAAAATGTACATGAATTGAAATATTATCATTAATTTGAATCTTTTTTGAGTCAATAAGGCCAGTAAGTTGTTCAAGTGGAACCGTTTTTTTATTAATTGAAACTATAAACTTAGGATCATGAAGAAATCTTGCGGAAATGATATTTAAAATTCGTTCGGGCTTCGGTAAATTTTTAACTACAATGACTTCTAATCTTGTACCGCTTTTTGTTGATTTTTCAAATTTAAAGTCCTTAATGATGAAAGGTTGATTTTCACTCTTTGTTGTTATGATAAAGGTTGATTTTTCACCTTCCGAATTTGTTATTACTTTATATTCATTATTAAAACACAATAAACCATGCCGACCAACTCCATTGCGACCGTATGCAAATCGTTTTCCATCTATACCGGTTGGAAAAATTACATTTTTCCCTTGATGTTTTAATCTGTTATAGCCTAATTTCATCCATCTGTTTTGGAACTGTTCTTGAGTCAGACCAGTTCCATTATCAACAATTATTATTTTCTCGCCATATTCATCAGGAATACTTATTTCAACCAATGTAGCTCCAGCATCCCATGCATTAGCAACTAATTCAGTCAGCGCAACTTCTGGGTTATGAACTAATGCTCCAAGTGTTCGTATTAGATAATCATCCTCAAATAATGAACCTTGAATTACGGTCTGATCACTTTGTATCTTTTTTGCCATTTATTATGCTAGTATTTTTATTTTAAGAACTAATTTACGTATTTATTCCTTTTATCTTTTGTAGTTATCCATCAAGTGATGTGTTTTTTTCGGTTTGCTGCTAACTACTGCCTACCCCCACCTTATCCCGTTATACACTTAAATTAATAGTTATAATCCCAAATTAAGAGTGGTTATATTTTCAATGTGTTTTGGTTCTAAGGTAGGTTTAGCCTAACTTTTGGCAACCGTTACCAAAGATAACCAAAATTGGGTGTGGAAAACAATAATCCCCATATTGTTTTTGTACCGGCATCCGGTTCCTTACCAAGTGAGGTATTTTATCCCGTTTACTGCATAAATTTGTTGGCAAATAATTTAGCTTTGTATATAATTGAATTTTTTATAAACCATTAAAAACAACCAATTATGGAACCAAAAGAACAAGTTTTAAAAGTTATGAAAGCAAAAGCCGCTCCCATGGGAACGCAGGAAATTGCCGCTGCTGCCGGCCTCGATGTAAAAGTAGTTGAAAAAGCCATGAAGATATTGAAAACCGAGGAGGCCATTTATTCTCCGGTACGCTGTAAGTGGCAAGCCAAGTAATTTGATTTTTAGGAATTGGTTCCTATTAGCTTTTCCAACGCATCGGCCAATACCTTTTTCTGGGAATCGAGTGAGTAGCCGGTTACAATGGTTTGTCGTCCGGCTTTTCCTATTTTAAGGCGCAGTTCTTGCGATTCAATCAGTTGGGTAAGTTTGTCAATCCATTCGGTTTCATTAACGGCAAGAAATCCGTTTACGCCATCGGTAATTATATCGAGGTTAACACCCACTGGAGATAAAACGGCCGGTTTTTCCAAAGCCATATACTGTATGCCTTTAAACCCGCACTTTCCTTTGCTCCATGGGTCATCGGGCAGCGGCATAATACCAATATCAATGGTGTTTAATTCGTCAATTTCGGAAGCGGCATTCCACCGGGTACTTTTTATGCCCAATTCAGGCCATTCCATGTCAACGTCCACAATCACTTTAAAAGTTACGTGCGAATTGTATTTTTCTTTAAGTTTTATCAAAATGGGTAATGCCTCTTGAAAATGTTTGATAGTAGTGGAACTACCTGTCCAGCCGATGCATATTGGGGCGGTTGAAGGTTTTGGCAAGGGTTGGTGGTAACCGGTATCAATGGTGGTGGGAATTATCAATACTTTATCGGAAAATGAACGGGCATAATCGGCTAGGTACTGGTTTCCGGCAATAACCAGATTGGACATAGAAATGATGGTCCCAATTTTTTCGGGTTTTTTGAGCCACTGAAGGTTGCTATTGCCCTGACTGGTATCGTTGAGCCAAATAGCATCATCAAAATCGAAAACCAAGGTTGCTTTACTTTTAGCAAACCGTTTTTCAAAAAAGGTGCTGCCAATAAAATGGGCTTCACGATAAACCAAAATTACATCAAACTCAGATGCGCGAAACCAATCACGGAAACGGATTACCAATCCTTTGAAGCCAATAAAAAGTTTTAGCAAATAATAACCTTTTTGGTAAAATATCCGATCATCCCATTGGCTGAGTAAGTAGGAATAAGTTATTTCAAAACCCCGTTGCTCAAGATATTCCATAAACTGTTCAAAGCGGAATCGCTGACCCGGAGAGCGACCGGGGCGGTGTGGAGCAATATAGAGTAACTTTTTCTTCACTTGAGATTTTAGGTTTTATCTAAGATTATTTGCAAGGGTTTACTTGCTTGATTCATTTAATAAGTATGTTAAGGTTTCTTTGGCTGTAACTACTCACTTTCCCAAAAAATTAAAAAAATGTTCAATACCTAACAAACAACTATCAATAATCAAGGATTCGAATTTGCAAAGAGACAACTCATTCTCTTTTTTACTTGTTCATTGTATATTGAGCATTTGATATTGTTCATTATTTCTTACTTTCCTCCTTTATTTGTTGCTGAGTAGTAACCTTTGTCACTTTTTTTAATAAGATGATCCGGTCTCATATCTCTTATCTCAAATCTATTTGTCTAATATTTTATACACTTTTTCAAAAGTAGAAATTCCCTGCTCCAATGAAAAATATTTACACGCTAATTCACTTACTTCGGTCACTTTTTTATCGGGAAATGCCAACAATTGGTTCACGGCTTTTTCATAATGTTCCTCGGTAAACGATTCAATTAGCACCCCGGTAGGGTTTTGGCGCATCACTAATTCAACATCGCCCACTCCGGAATTGGTAACCACCGGAATGCCCATTCCCATAATTTCGGCCATTTTGGTGGGCGATGAGGCTTTTTTCGACCAAACCGGTTTAATAAAGAAAAGCGATGCATTACTGATGCTCAGCAATTCGGGCACTTGGTTACGGGTAGCCGGTTGAACCCTTATTTGGCTTTGGGAAATCCCTTTTTTCAGAGCCATTTCAATAATGGAGTCGGGCGAATCTTTGGTTATGAATAAGAAAATGGCATCGGGTTTTGATACCGAAAGCACGTTAAAAAAATCAAGCATTTCCAAGGGCATATACCAGGTGCCTACTGAACCCAGATAACTAATTACGTACGAATTTGAAGGAATACCCAATTGGGTTCTCCAATTTTCCGAAGTTTGATTGCTTATTTTCCGGTAATCAAAGTGGTTGAAGTCGGCACAGCAAGGGATGACAGAAATTTTTTCGGCATTAAGTTTTGGTATTTTCCATTGCAGCATCTCCTGCTTTGCTGCTTCGGTAAGACTGATTATGGCATCAGCCTGTTCTAAAAACTGCCTTTCTTTGTGCTTAAAAAAGGTGTAAACCAATTTGTAAATGGGATTCGATAGTTTCCATATATTTCCATCAACCCGTTCGTCGGGCCAAAAGCCGCGCATGTCGAATACAAAACGGCAGCCCTTTTTTTGAAGCGTGATACCTACAAACGCCGAAATATAACTACGGCAGTGCACAATGGCAATGTTTTTTTCGCGATGGATTCTCTTGGCTGCACGGGTTAATTTCCAAATATCGAAAATAGTGGAAAACACCGGAGGTCTTTTGGTATAACCCACCGGAATCCAGTTTATTCCATTCTTATCCAGCAATAGCTGAATGCTTTCTTTTTGTTTGGTATAATTCTCTTTTTTTTCGGCACTCAACAAGGTTATGAAAAACCCTTTAGCCGACAATCCGGCTAGATAAGGAATCACCTGCGATTGCCCCAGTGGGTCGGTCATGCCGTCATAAGAAATATATAGAACTTCTGTTTTCATCTGTTTATAATTTTTTTTTAGCGGTCAGATGGAGCATCCATTTTTGAAGTTTTTCTTTCCAATTAAGCATTTGTTATAATCATGCCTTTTTGTGTTAAACAAATTTATCATGGATGGTTCATTCTTTATTTTTACTATCCATAATAATGGTAACCGGGCCATCATTTATCAACGATACATCCATCATGGCACCAAATTCACCCGTTAAAACGGGTCTTCCCGAAATAATTTTGAGTTGCTCTATAAACTGGAGATACAAGGGAATAGCCGTTTCCGGTCGTGCAGCCTTTATGTATGAGGGGCGGTTGCCTTTTTTGGTGGAGGCATGTAAAGTAAATTGTGAAACTACCAAAAGTTCACCGGCTATTTCCATAACCGAGCAATTCATCACGCCTTGAGCATCATCAAAAATTCGGAGTTGGGCTGTTTTTTTGGTCAGCCATTCAATATCTTCCAAACTGTCGGCTTCTTCAATTCCAACCAAAATTAGTAAACCGTTTGCAATGCTTGAAACTTCAGAGCCTTCGATAGTTACCGAGGCCTTTTTTACGCGTTGTATTACCAGTCGCATGGTTTCTTTTTTGTTTAGGGATAAAAGTAGCAAATTCCATTAACTTTGCATCCTAAAAGGAAAAACTTGAAAACACGTAGCATACAATTCAAAAAAATCCATTTCATCTTTCTATTCGTTATTTTTTCATTAGAATCCATTGCTCAAATTCCCGATGGGTATTATACCAATGCCGATGGATTAACAGGTGATGAGTTGAGGAGTGCTTTGCATAATATTGTTTCGAAGGATTCAAAAAAAATCGCCTACGGTTCGGGATACCTAAACGGAATTTGGGGAGCTTTTCAATATACCGATGTATTTCCTTTTCCGAATCAAACACGTATTTGGGATATGTATTCCGATGTACCTGATGGAACTGCAAGCTATTATTTTGTATTGGGGACAAACCAATGCGGAAATGCATCGCAGGAAGGTGATTGCTACAGCCGTGAACATTCATTTCCAAAAAGTTATTGGGGTGGTGGCGGTCAAACCGGAACTGCTGATCCACAATATACCGATTTATTCCACTTAGTTCCAGCCGACCAATATGTAAATAACCGCAGAAGTAATTATCCTTATGGCGAAGTTTCAAATCCCACCTGGACTTCCACCAATGGCGGCAAATTGGGACCCAATGCTTTCAGCCCATCCTATACGGGAACCGCATTTGAACCCATTGACAAATATAAAGGCGATTTAGCCAGAGGTTATCTGTATTTGGCTACTCGATATATGGATGTATTTGCTTCGTGGGAAAAAATAACACAGGAAGGAGATGTTATTATGGATGGAAACAACTTCTCACCCTGGTTTCTTGAATTGCTTTTAAAGTGGAATAATTCTGATACCGTAAGCCAGAAAGAAATCGATCGTAACAACGCTGTTTTCTACAATACAGCACAAGGCAACCGCAATCCGTTCATCGACCATCCGGAATATGTGAGTAAGATTTGGCAAACCACACATGTTACCGATCGCAGGAAGGGTTTTGTTTCCGTATATCCAAATCCCGCCAAAACACAGTTAACAATCGCCTCGAACTTTGTTGGGCAACATTTCACCATCTTTAATGTAATGGGAGTTAAGGTAAAGGAAGGTTTATTAACCGATGTTAACTTACCCTTAACCGATCTCAGAAAAGGACATTATTTGCTCCAGTTACAAAGTCCGGAATTTATAGTTAATGCACCATTTATCTTGAATTGATATGAATTTTTTCAGCGCACCTGTTTTCAGTCTCTTTTTTATTGTAGCCATTGGTTTTATTTTAGGCAATATAAAAATTAAAGGATTTTCCTTTGATGTATCGGCTATCTTGTTTCTGGCTCTTTTTATGGGTTATATGGGAGTCAAGCTGCCGGCTGAATTTCAGACCTTGGGATTGGTTCTTTTTATTTATACCATTGGAATTCAGGCTGGACCAGGTTTTTTTGAATCGTTTAAAAAGCAAGGCCGTGTTTATTTTTTATTGGCATTTGCATTGGTAAGTTCAGCGGTTCTTATAACCTGGATTATTGAAATGCTGTTTCATGTTGATAAAAATTTAGGTGCAGGGTTACTTACCGGTGCATTAACCAGCACTCCCGGATTGGCAGTTGCCATTGATTCCACTCAATCACCTCTGGCATCCATTGGTTATGGAATTGCCTACCCTTTTGGAGTGATTGGCGTTATTTTGTTTGTACGTTTTCTTCCCAAACTCATAAAAGCCAATGTTAAAGCTGCTGAAAAGGATATTGAAGACCATCAAAAAAGGAAAACCCGGAGATTTTGATTCGTACTTTTATTGTTACCAATCCAAAAGCAGCCGATAAAAGCCTAACAGAACTAAAGGTCCGGCAAATGACCGGAGCAGTAATTTCCAGAGTAAAACAAGGCGATATTACCATTACTCCTACTCCCCAAACCCGGTTACAGCTTGGCGATAAAATTCGGGTGGTGGGCCAATTGGAATCGTTTCAGCAAATTGAAACCTTACTCGGAAACCCAATTGACGAAGATATTGAGTTGTCGAAGGAATATCGGGTACAGTCAGTTTTGGTAACCAGTAATGAGGTAATTAATAAAACCCTGCAACAAATAAACTTGTTTCAAGTTTACAATGCCACTGTTACCCGAATCCGCCGGAGTGGAATTGATTTGGCTTCTAATCCTCAGATTAAAATTCAATTGGGCGATAAGCTAATGGTGGCTTGCAGTAAAGAAAATATGAAAAATGTAACCGCTTTATTTGGAGACAATGATAAACGCCTTTCAGATACGGACTTTTTCCCTATTGCAGCTGGAATTGTTTTAGGAATTTTAGCTGGGCAATTGAGCCTCTCTTTTGGTGCTAATTTTACTTTTTCATTGGGTTTAACCGGAGGAGTTTTATTGGTTGCGCTGGTATTAGGGAGGGTAGGTAAAACCGGCAAAGTTCTTTGGAGCATGACGGGTGCAGCTACCCAATTACTAAAACAATTGGGATTGCTGTTTTTCTTAGCCACAGTGGGTACACAAGCCGGATCTGTTTTGGTTGAAGCTTTAGCTACTCATGGAATTGGTCTTTTTATTATGGGGGCTGTTATCACATTGGTTCCTATGATAGTTACAGCACTCATTGGTACCTATTACCTGAAACTCAATATACTTGAGATGTTAGGAGTTATTACCGGTGGAATGACCAGTACTCCCGGTTTGGCTGCCGTTGAACCCATGACAGATAGTGAGGTGCCAAATATAGCTTATGCCACCATTTATCCGATTGCCATGGTTTTATTGATTCTTATGATTCAATTTATCATCTAAAATATGGTTCATCCCACTATTTTAATAGTCAGGGTTTGACTAACAACCCAAATTGAGCGATTTGGAAGGGCAAATCACTCAATCGACTAAGAAATTGTACGTAATTTACTTTATGCTGTCCATCTGTTTGGTGTACTGTAACAATTTCTAGGTCATCCTGTCCCGATTTCTCGGGAGGGTTATACCTAAGTAAAGCGTTTTTTCCCCCGAGGACTCGGGGTCAAATCGCTCAACTTAGGTAACAAACCATAGATGCAAACAAACTGTTGATTACTATAGAGTCAAGCCCTGACTTACGGAATCAAGTACTAACTTAAAGATGAATTAAATCATGTTTACACATTTACTTATTTAAATAGTTGTAAGTTTGGTATTTAGTTATCAATTTTGCATCATTCAATTATTGATAGATTCATTTAAATAGCAAACTACTGTGGAAAGAATAGAAACTGAACTTATAAACCTGAGCAGTCTTGATGTGGAACGATTGGAAAGTGTGGCCAATATGCTAAAAGCCATTGCTCATCCCATGCGGATTGCTATTCTTGGATTACTTGAAAACGAGGCTAAAATGACAGTGAGTGAAATCCATCAAAAATTGGGGATTGAACAATCGAGCACCTCGCACCACTTAGGTATTTTAAAAGATAAAGGAGTTTTAGGTTCAAAGCGCGATGGTAAAAACACCATCTATTTTCTGAAACACGAGAACTTTGCCAAAGTAATTGAATGTGTTAGTCGCTGTCCGCTTCACTAATTAAATTTTTTTGTTGCCCTTAGCATTTCCCGTTTACCGGGAGGTCCAGCAAGCCTTTCCACAGTGAACCCGGCGACTATCAAATTTCTACGCACTTGTCCTTTAGCCGAATAGGTAACCAGTATTCCTCCAATATTTAAAGCCCGGTACATGGTTTGAAACACAGATTCTGACCATAGATCGGGTTGTATTTCGGGCCCAAAAGCATCGAAATAAATCAAATCAAAACAATCTTCAAAATCAATAGCAACCAAATCAACAGCCCGTTTGTTTAGTTTAAAATGTGGTGTTATTTCATTTTTTAGTTCCCAAGGACTTTCAAGCAAAGCAATAAATGGTTTTTCCCAGTCATTACCCAATTCCTTTCCATAATTCAATAGGTTGTATTCATGGGGTTGCAGTGGATACTTTTCGATGGTTGTATATTCAATGGAAAGGCTGTTTTTGGTGGCCTGTTTTAAGGTTAAAAGGGCATTGAGCCCAGTTCCAAATCCTATTTCCAAAATGCGGATTGTTTTTTTCTCATTAAGCTGTGCCAATCCGGTTTGAATAAACACATGTTCCGATTCCTGAATGGCTCCATGAATGGAATGGTAATGCTCTCCCAAACCCGGAATATAAAGGGTATGCGATCCATCGCTGGTAATTACTATCTGGCGTGGAAGGGGTTGGTTTTGCATGGTTAAAATAGAATAGTCATTAACTCATCCTTACTAAATCCTATGGTTGTCTGTTGAGCAAAAAGCAAACCCAATTTTTTTTTGAGTAACAAAAAGTCATGTCGCTCACCAATTAGGCCTTCTTCGATTATGGGTATTCTATTTCCGGCATATTCAAAGTGCATATTCTGGATAACTCCTTTATCGACCTCAAAGTTTACTTTTAGCAAACCTTCAGGCAATTCAACGGTTCGGATGAATTCATAAGCCGGCGAATAGGAAAAATTCCATTCCCATGTTGAATATTTATTGGTTACCAGTTCGTTAATAGTTGTGGTATCAGAAGGCTGCATAACAAAATCCTTTATTTCAGGATGCTGTTCTTTCACTTGAGTTGCAATCATCTGGGAAAAATCATCAATAGTTAATGGATTTTTGAGATGTTGTGAAATGTTAGTAACCTTACTGCGGTTGGACCGGACCGCCTTGTCGGTAAACTTATCCCAATCGGCTTTTAATACCTCGTTCAATTGGTTCAATTCCGACGAAAACAGCAGTGTGCCGTGATGCAGGACTTTGTTTTTATAAACATGTTCGGCATTACCCGAAAATTTCAGGTTGTTGATTACCAAATCGCTTTTACCGTGGAGCCAGGCATTCACTTCCAGTTTTTGAAGCAAATCGAAAATGGGTTGTGAAAATTTTTTGAAATCGACCAAATATCCCGGTTTCCCTTTTTGAATGAAACAAAAGTTCAAATTACCAGAATCATGAAAAACCGTGCCACCTCCCGATAACCTCCGGATAACAGGAATGTTGTTTTCCATTACATAAGGAACATTAATTTCAGCCATAGTATTTTGGTGTTTACCAACAATTACCGAAGGACGGTTGATGTATAGGTAAAAGAAATCATCGGCAAAGTTTTTCAGGAAGTACTCTTCGGTGGCAATATTGAAATAGGGGTCGGTGGATTGAGATTGGTAAAAGTACATGGCGTTTATAAGTGAATTGGAATAAAATCAATCATTGTATTTCAGGTTAAACATTTATAACATTTGCAGTTGTTTTACCAATTGGTCTTCTAAAACTTGTTCGGGTTGCTTGCTCATTTCCAAATAGGTTCGTTTTTCCAATTGTTTAAAAAGCCCAATTTGTAAATTGGAATGTTTGGGTATGAATTGAACAGTTCAAGAATTTTAGTTTTTACCTGATTACTTGGGGTTAATTGGTTGCACAAATAAACCATGCTTGAAATAATTAGAAATGGTTTTTTCATTTGTACTGAAATAAGTGGATTAACAAACCATTGACTTATTGGATTATTTAAGTTAACTATTGGTGTTTTAACCATATTTCTGCTCCAAAGTCTTGAGTGATGGGCTGTTATATTTCGTATGTAAGCAATGGCTTCCAACCAACTTGATAGCTCACTGTGCAGGTTCAGTCCCATTTCGTTTGCTATGGCTGCTTTTTCGGGTAATTGGTGTTTCAGGTTTTTATACAGTTTTGAAAGTGTTCCCATCGAAGCTACTTCCAAGGTTTTCCAAGCATCGGCATTTTGGTTTTTGAAACGGTTACGGTGGTCTTTTATAAATATTTCCTGACTTCGGTTAAACTCCTTTTGTAATTCATCGAGTGTGTTTTGGTGAATGGTTTTAACTATGTTATCTTTCAGAGTAATAGTTGTTGTCTCGAACAAGGCTGGGTTTAGATACCATAAACCACCATAAGCAATGGATAAATGATAAATCATTTTAGTACGTAAAGCAATTTCAATACGTTCGATGGCATCGAACAAAATGAGCCTTAAATGCCGGTCGAAGTTGTACCGTTCAACAATGTCTTCGAAATAGGTTTTAGGTTTTAGAGTATGCAATTTGTAATCGGTTTGCATATCCCACCAATAGCCTTTTAAACGGTAATAACTAATATTTTTAAGTAACTCGGCAGCTTGTGGTTCATTTCTGAAAAGCATACCCCTCGATTTTAAAAGCTGTATTTGGTCAGCTATGGTGAAGGCTGGTTTATTTGGCATCGGTATATAAAAAAAATGACCCGCATGCAGTTCTTATGGTATGCAAAACGGGTACTGTTGAGACAAATGTAACGCAATTGTGTAATTTTGCAATAGATTTATTTGATTTTTTTCCAATTATTAACATGTTTTTTTATTATTACATCCTTTTCCATTGTAAGCTATCTAATTGAAAAAGATATAATCTCAAAAGTAAAGCTACCGATTCTTCTTACTAATAAGTGATAAAGCCATGCCAACCGTAAAAATTGAACTGCAGCAAGGGTACGAACCCAATTCATTGCTAATTCTCCGCGATGCCGTTATGGATGCCGTAATTGAAGCATTGCAACTACCCAACGCTGATAGAAATGTGCGTATTTTGGAATACAAACCTGAGTTTTTCAAAATGAAAGCACCTTATGAAATTTTAATTGAGATAACGTTGTTTTCAGGTCGGACTAAAGAAACCAAAAAACGTCTTTACCAAACCATTGTCAACAACATTGAACTAAGGTTGGGCATTGACAAATCGAAAATATTTATAATCCTGAATGAGCAACCTTTAGAAAACTGGGGCGTTCGCGGTGGTTTGCCTGCCGACGAAATACCTTTGGATTTTAAGGTGGAAATTTGAACTGTTATTGTTTTTTTCGCCGACTACTAATAATAAACAGGATTCCCACCACAATAAATGGAACGGTTATTATTGTAATAATTCCCAGACTCTCACAAACAGAAAAATGGTTCCGGTTATGATTCAGCATATAAACAAAAGGGCTTAATCCAACTCCGATTAAGGTAAATAGAATTCCACCGATTAATTCCCACTTCCAGGCAATTAAAAGAATTCCGAGTAAAACAAATGAAGGAACCAGATGTACAAGAAAAGCACCCAACTGCTGCCAAATAGTAAACTCGTGGGAAAACGCATCGGCTGCAAACATACTAATGAAAAGAATAGCCAGGATGCAGATAATTCTTGGTATCCAATGAAATTGCATTTTTACTGTTTTCATTTTGTTTCAGAATTAAATTTTGACTTGAACCCAAATTGAGCAATTTGTGGTAACAAATCGCTCAATCGACTGAACAATTGTAAGTTTCCACAAATTTTCGCTTCACTCAATTTGAGAAAAACAACAATTGCTATGTCGGGGTTATACCTAAGTAAAGCGCTTTTTCCCCCGAGGACTCGGGATTGTTACTTTTTCATCATGGAAAAAGTAAGGAAGTGATTCTTTCAGATTGCATCAAGCGACAAAACTATATAAAACTGAAATTAATTTGGTCTCAATTATTTTTTTCTCTCTTTGTTCTTTTCCTAGATGAAAAGAACCAAAAATCACCGCGATTTCCGAATTTAGCGTTTTATACCAACAAGCCCACCCGGCTTAGCTATAAAACGTTAAATTAGCTTCGCTGAGCCTTCGGGTTCCGCACCATATCGCGGGTTGCCATCACACACGGCGGCCGATATTTTTTAACTTCAGTAAATACTGAAAATTTGCAATTTGAATATCCAGCCTCTCAAAATTATTTTAATCTAAATGTTTAAATATCAACTTCCAACTGGTACCCATCGCGACGCACTACCATAGCATTTTCGTAAGTGTGATGCGTTCCCACCACTTTAGGAATATAAAGTGAACTTACAATACGGCTGGCTGTTTCATCAATTCTTAAGGGCTGCTCCTGCCCAATTTCAGATGAAAAAAGGTATAGTGCATTGGGATTGATATTGCGTAGCATTCCACCATTTACTATTCCCGGCATATACCAAATAAGGTAATTTCCTGTTTTCAACATTTCGCCCGATAGGCTGGCCAATACGCCATGAAGACTGCGTTTGGCTGAAATAAATTCATGAATTTCAGGAACGTTACTATCTTCAGCGGCAGCACCCACAAATAAAGCCGTTCCTTTAAGTATAGGAAAAACTTTTTTAAACAATTGTAGCGGGGCATAATGATTTACATTTAATACTTTTCCCTCCTTCCGGCTCATTAAAACTCCGGCTGCGTTCACAAAATAGTTGATGATACGTCCGTTTTGAGTTAAATGATTACCAAATTTCTCAACCTCCGAAGGGACATTAAAATCAGCCTGAAAAGCTTCAATGGTAATTCCATATTGCTTGGCCAAAAGTACTTCATCGGTAAGGTTCTCCCGATTGCGGTTGTAATGAAGTATTAAGTTAGCCCCGCGTTTTGCCAAGTCCAATGCAATTTCCTTTCCTAAAGTTCCGCTAGCACCTAAAACTAAAGCGGTTGTTCCTTTTAAATCGTCGGCAAACAGGTATTCAAGTTTCGGTTTTTGGTATTTATTTTCGGGTACTAAATAAGTAAATGCCCCATAATTGCCGCCAACTCCAGCCATAGGACTTAACAGTTTCATCCCCTGATTTAGTTTTTGTTGCTGCTTAAGCATGGAATAGGCAATGGGAACAGTGGCTCCAGAAATGTTGCCATATTGTTGCTGGGCTTCCAGATACACTTGGTTTGGTGATAATCCGAGTGCAATAGCCGCTGGATATAATATGGCATTTCCGGTTTGATGAGGAATACATAAATCTAAATCGGAAACATTCCAGCCTGTTTTTTTGAGGACTTCCCTCGAAGTAAGCGGAATGTTTTCTATTGCCCGATCCTTTATCAGCGAATCGTCCATATATAGATTCCAATATTTAACAACGCCAACAAAATCAACCATTTGTAAATCCTGATGGTTATTTATTGCCAGCACTCCTTGTGGCGATTCTGTTTCAATCCGCGATAGAACTACCGAAGCGGCGCCATCGGCAAAAGTAACAAAAGGCACAAATTTGACCCGCTGTGTGAGGAACGACGACATGGTTTCAGTATGAGCTACGATAACATGTTTTGCTTCCGGGTGGTTTTTTAAATATTCAATGGCCCGTTCCAGGTTGATGTTAAAACCAGCACAGCCCGATGTTAAGGTAAAAGCCGGGGTGAAATTTTTAAATCCCACAAAGTGCGATTTGATGGCAGCTGCAATTCCAGGAGCTTTTTGGTGTGGCGAAACGGTACTCACGAACCAGGCATCTATTTCCTTTGGGGTTATGCCTCCATCTTTCAAAGCGTGTTCAACAGCTTTAACTCCCAATTCGAGTGACGATTCGGCGTAATTCAGTTTTTTAACCGTGGGCGGAAAAGGGGTAACATGGTGTCGGATGTTGAATCCCATTTTTTCGCGCACAAAATAGTCGAACGGACCAATATCAGGGTTTTTCTCTTTGTATTCCAGGTAGTTTTTGCTTTTGGCCATGCGGTTCTCATCAAATCCGCGTAAAAAACCTTTACGCAGCGCATCGGCAATAAACTCGTTGGTTATCGGGAACTTTCCCGCCGCGTGACCTATTCCGGTAAAAATATAGCTCTCCATATTGTGTTAATTAGTTCATTCATTTGTTCATTACACATTGTCAATTGCCCATTGTCAATTGCCCATTGTTAATACTTTGTATATCCATCTTTCCGAACCACCAGCACCCCTTCGTAATGGCTTCGCACACCGGCTACTTTGGGAATGTAAAGCGATTTTACTATCCGTCCGGCAATTTCCTTCAATGGTATTAGTTTTTCCTGACCCACCGCTTGCATCGAGGCATTGATTTGTTCCTGGTTCAGTACTTCGGTCATTCCACCATTGATAACACCGGGAATATAAAACACACATTTAATTTTTGGATAGTTCAATCGGGCAAAGCCTGCAACAAAGCCAAACAATCCGCGTTTTGACGAAACATACGCTGACGAGCCGCTAAACTGGGCATCTTGTGCAATGGAGCCCGTAAAAAGAATGGTTTCCCTCATAATATCACACAATCCTTGAGTCAGTTTGGCCGTGTTTATATGGTTTACTTTGTCCACCAACCGCATTTCGGTATCGGTAACTTCAGTTCCTTTGTTGAGGCTTCCGGTAATAGCTACGGTATGAATGAGGTAATTCAGCTCAGGTACTAAAGCCTTAACGGTCAGAATCAGTTGTTCTACTTCCTGGTCATCGCCAAAATTGGCTTTTACTATCCGGTGATTCAAGTCCTGGTTGCTGAGCGATTCCAAAACCGAGGTTCCTTTGGCTTGGTTCGAATTGTAATGCATCAAAACACGGCATCCTTTTGCGGCTAATTGGCGTGCTATTTCACCACCCAAACCTCCCGTGCAACCGGTAACCAATGCCGTTTTGCCTTTTAGGTCGCTGTTATTGTTGCTGAATTTTTTGAATTCCGGTACCACGTACGAAAAACCGCCCAATTCACCACCCAATCCGGTAACAGCAGTAATTATATTGGTTCCGGGTTTAAGCCGGTTGGTTTCATATAAGTAAGCCATGCTTGCGGGGATTGAGGCTCCAGAAAGGTTGCCAAAATTGAGTTGTACTTCCTGAAAAACCTTTTCCATAGGAAAATTCAATTTAGCCACAGCCTCATGAACGATGGCATGTCCCGTTTGGTGCGGGATTAAAATATCCACGGCATTATTATCCCAGCCTTCTTTTTTCATCAGTTCACCGGCAACCCTCACAATATTGGGTACCGCACGATTTTTTACCCTACGGGGATCCATGATTAGGTTTCCTTCGCGGTCGGCACCCAGGAAATCAATCATTGCCATATCTTCGTAATTCACCACGTACCCAATTCCTTCTTTTTTGTCGGATTGTACCCGGCTTACCACCACTGCCGCAGCGCCATCACCAAAAGTTGTAAAAGGCACAAAATCGCGCTCCTTGAGCAATAGTTCGCTCATAACTTCGGTATGAGCAACCACCACATGGTTGTATTCCAAGTGATTGCTTAAAAAATTGATAGCCCGTTCCATGTTGATGTTAAACCCAACACAAGCCGAGGCTGTAGTCATGGTCTGAGTGCGGTTATCCATTTTCACAAAAAAGCATTTGGCGGTTTCGGCAATTCCGGGAGCCATTTCGAGTGGAGTGGCGGTTCCCACAATCCAGGCACCAATTTCCTCGGGGTGCACCCCCGAATCATCGAGTGCTAATTGAATAGCTTTTACAAGCAAATCAAGGCTGGTTTCGGCCACAGTATAACTCTCGCGGCGCGGAGGAAACGGCACCACATGAAACCGCTTGCGGAAACCCATTAAGTGGCCTGCCATGTATTCAAACGGACTCATTGCCGGGTTTTTAGCCAGTTCCTTTTGATAATTGTCCGATTGCCGGATGCGTTCCGAGTCGAGTCCTTCAAAAAAACCATCGGCAATGGCTTTTTCTATATCCGGATTGGTAACCGAATACTTCCCGGTAACAAAGCCATATCCGCTAAAGATATAATTCTGGTGCATAGTGCTTACTTATTAATGCTAACAATTGAGGAAGTAAATATAGGGTTATTCTTTTTTTGGCGAAAACTTTTTATGCATCGCTGATTGGAATACAGACCTCCGATAGGTGTTCCTTATAAAGCAACCTAATATGGATTAAAATGTTAAGTCTTGCCATCGGTTTTTAGAAGGATTATCTGAAAACTCAATTATTACTGGGTTACTGTTAAATAAAGTTTTATATTTAACCCATAATTGAGATAAAAACGGGTGATATGGGGATAGACGTAAGTTAGCGGGCATTAAAAGGACAGCACCAACGATAACGAATAATACATGTGAAATGAAAACATCTTACTATTTAATTTTACTGATTCTTTTTTTGTCAAGTACTGTTTTTGGACAGTTAAAAAAGGATTCGGTTTTGTTATATAATAATAAAGATTTGTCGTCAATTAATGTACTGACAACAGAAGAAACTTATTTGGGTAAAAAATCTTTAAAAGTAATTGGCAATGGAGAAAATACAGAAATAAAATTTGTAAAAATCACCAATTTGGATTTAAAAAATGGGATTATAGAAATTGATATTTCTGGAAAACCATCAGAAACTTCAACTGAACAAGCACGGGGATTTGTAGGTATAGCCTTTAGAATCAATAATGACAATTCAAGGTTTGAATGCATTTATCTTCGTCCAACTAATGGAAGAGCCCATGAACAGATTCGTCGAAATCATTCGGTACAGTATATTTCTTATCCTGATTTTCCATGGTTTAAATTGCGCAAGGATTTCCCTGAAAAATATGAATCATACGTTGATTTAGTACCAGGAGAATGGACAAAAATAAAGATTGAGATTAGTGGAGATAATGCAAAATTGTATGTACATGGAAATTCACAACCAACATTAATTGTAAAGGATTTAAAACTTGGTTCTGATAATAATGGTAGTATTGGATTGTGGATAGGTCCGGGTACAGAAGCTCATTTTTCAAATCTACTGATAACTAAGAATGATAAATAATATTAACGCCCGCCAATAAATAGGGGCTTAAGCGGCACATAGTGCTCAGCGAGAACCCCCAGATTGGTTTTTAAGATAAATTAGTTGAAATCGGAACCTTTTATGAGTTACTGTTAAATAAATTTTTATATTTAACGGATAATTAAGATATCTCCAGAGTGATATTGGGCTAGACATGAGTTGCCCACAATTTGGTTTGAGTATAGGCTAACTGAATTTTTAATGTTTTGTTTTTAAAAATCCCAATCGAAAATACGATTAAAAGACTTTTACAATGACCACAGAAAAACGTATCTTTGAAAAAAAGATGCTATGATACTTGAAAGAACAAATAACGAAATATTAGTCAGATTACCAGCTTATGTTGACTTAAGCGAATTGCAGAATATGCTAGACTACCTTGATTATAAAGAGCAAACAGCAAAATCAAAGGCTACCCAAAAAGATGTTGATGAACTTTCTGAAAAAGTTAACCAAAATATATGGACTAAATTTCAGGCTCAAAGGAAATTTAAATGAAAATCGTTGTAGATTCAAATATTGTATTTAGTGCAATTTTAAATTCTCAGGGTAAAATAGGACAACTGATCATAAACGGTTCAACACATTTCAAATTATTCTCGATTGGACTACTCAAGGAAGAAATACTCAACCACAAGAGTAAAATCCTATCTATTTCAGGATTAACTCAACAGCAATTTGATAAATCTCTTAAAGCAATAACAGACCGAATAAATTTTATAGACGAAATATTAATATCAGACATTGACATTCGAAAAGCACTTGATTTAGTTAGTGGAATTGATGAAAAGGATACTTTGTTTGTGGCTTTAACCAATCACCTTAACGCTAAACTCTGGACTGGTGACAAAAAATTAGTTTCTGGTTTAAGCAAAAAAGGATATACAAAAACAATTTCGACAGAGGATTTGCATAAGATATTCCTTGAAAAACAATTTAAAACCCAAAAAAGGTTGAAGTAACTGTGGGCAACCCACGGTATATGGCATTGCTGGTTTACAGCGATTTGACAATTCGAATCTTTTTTGTACTCTTCGTGTCGGTCGGACAGTTTTTCGTTGGAAATCCGCCATGACCTCATACCGTCAAACGTTGGCGGTAAAATGAAGCAACCCCTTCACAGAGAAAATCATCTCTGAGAAACATTTAAATCCAATAGAAATATGAAAAAGTTATTAGCGATTAGTTTGGTATTTACAGCTTTGATATCCTGCAAAAAGAATGATAATCAGAGAATAAGTTTGGACAAAGATTATTTTCCACTTCAAGTTGGTAATCAATGGAATTTTGAATTGGCAGGAAAAGACTCAATTATTGACATAACTAAGGTTAATGGAATTGATTATTTTGAATTTGTAAATGACTATGGAACAACTTTCTATTATCGAAAACAAGATGATAGAATTTATAGTATGTCATCCTCAACAGACAACAAGGAAGAAATGAGGTTCGATTTAGCCGCTAATGTTAATGACACATGGACTTATGGAATTGGTTATATTACTATGACAAGTAGGAATGCAACTATAACTATTGATAATGTTCAAATTGATAGTTGTTTGCAATTTAACTTTCACAATAAGGATTTGATGGATTATGGTTATTCAATTTGGTTAGCACCAGGAATTGGATTTATTCAAGAGACATGTCAGGAATGTTTTGGTTCTAGCAATAATACTTTGAAATTGATTAATGCGAGGATTAACAATCAATTCATAGAATTCAATTAAATACTACCACCAATAATTAGGGGTTTAAACTGCACTCAGGGCCCAGCGCGGAACCCCAGGTTTGGTTTTTAAGATAAATAAGTTGAAAACACAACCCCTACGGGTTTAATGTTAAATAAAGTTTTATATTTAACCCATAATTGGGATAACCCCTGGTGATATAGGGATATTTTAGTTATATGCCAATTTTAAAAAAATCCAGTAATTAATATATTGTATTAAAACAATAAACGAATATGTTTTACTTAAAAATAAACGACAAATGAAAAAAGCGATTTTAAAAGTATTAATTTTTACTTATGTTATTTTTTTGGGTGGCTGCGCCTCAGGTTATAGGACAATTAATCCACCTTCATTAAATTACAATTCACATGATTTACAGGACGGTATAGGACTTTCGTACAAATATGATGTGCTGCAAGAACGAGGAAATAAAAAATATTCAAAAAAAGAAGATAAAAAGGATGTGAAATTAATTGCAGTAAAACTGACAAATAATACGGAATCAATAATTAATGTAAGTAAAGATATTGCATTTTATTCTGGACAAAATCAGATTATTCCGATGGAACCGTTAGCGATAAAAAACTCTATTAAACAAATAGTTCCTGGATATTTACCTTACTTGTTGTTGACTCTTTTGACATTGAATGTGACAACAGAAACATCACAGGAATCCTATCCAATTGGATTGTTTATAGGTCCCGCGATTACTATTGGAAACATGGCAGTTGCAGGTTCAGCAAACACAAATTTACTTAAAGAGTTAAATGAATTTAATGTTTTAAATAGGGACATTAAAGTTGGAGAAACTATTTATGGAATCATTGGCATCCGAGAAATGGGATACAATCCGCTAAGTGTAAAAATGAAAAAGTAAAATTGACTGTAATTGAATTTATAAATCGGATATAAAGTTTTAGACTTTAGTATATAATGAAAATAGACACCTTATAAACACAAATAGTAAAGCCCATAACCGCGCATAATAAAGCAGTTTCGGTTAAGTACGACCTTGAAATTATGAATAAGAAATTAACTATATTTCGTAAGTAAACAGAAGTGCAAGCAAGTGCAAACGCTTTTTATGCGTAACGTTGACGTAATTGTATGAAAAAAAACATGGAACTTAAAGAAGTAATTGAAAAAAGACGTACTATTCGAGATTTTCAGGATAAGATTATCCCGATAAACATAATAGAATATGCTATTGAAAATGGATTTAAAGCGCCGACTTACAACCATCTTAGAGAATGGGATTTTGTAATCATTAACAGTTTACAATCGAAACTTAAACTCATAGAATCCGAGCAACTTGATAAGACAATTGATTATGATGAACTTGAGACAATTTTCAAGAATGAAGATACAATAATGAAAGAAATGTATTTGGATGCAATACCCAAACAGAAAAAGATGATTTTGGATGCCCCATCTGTAGTTATTGTTGTTTTTAAGCCCAAGACAAGAATTGAAAACGCAAAAAGGATCTATGACTTAAATTGTCTTGCATCGGTTTGGACTTGCATCGAGAATTTCTTACTAAGTTTAGCCGAGCATGATGTTTACGGTGTGACCTTTATTCCCCAAAATATTGAAACCATTAAAGATAAATTAGGTATTCCCAAAGAATTAGAAATAGCATCAATAATTCCAATAGGTTATAAATCTGATAATGCTAGAATTCTGAAACAGAAGAAAATAAATATCTTAGAAAGGATTCATATTGAGAAATGGTAAAACAACTATGCGGTATAGCCAATAAGGGTTTTGCTTCGCAGAGCTCCCTTTGGTCGGTTCAGTGGTATGCTTAGGGTTGTAGCCCGCTTCAACTTTTCGTGGAACTTGATAGAAAATCGCATCGTAATCCCGCACGATACCATACCATCAAACGTTAGTAACAGTTTAACAAAACGCACATGCCGACAATGAATAGACTCGACAGACTAACAAGCATACTCATTCAGCTTCAATCTAAACGACTGACAACTGCCCGTGAAATAGCTGAACGATTTGAAGTTACTAATAGGACAATTTATAGAGATATTCAGACATTACGACTTGCGGGTGTCCCAATTGGTGAAGATGAAGGAAAAGGTTATTTCTTAGTTGAAGGTTATCGGTTGCCACCTGTAATGTTCACAATGGAAGAAGCAAGAGCTTTGGTTACGACAAGTAAAATTTTAAACTACCATACCGAAGATTCACTAAAGCAAAATTACGAATCGGCACTTTTAAAAATAAAAGCAGTTTTATCAACCAACGACAAAGACAAATTAGAATTTTTAAATTCAAGAATCGGATTTCATAAACCTTGGGCACCTACAAGTTTGTATCTAGACAGTATTCAGCATTCAATTACAGAAAGCGAAAAACTGAAAATAAAATATCAATCAAAAAAGGAAGAAGAATTAACAGAACGAACAATTCAACCTTACGCCGTTTATTTTAGCGGTGCTGTTTGGACAACTATTGCCTTTTGTGAGTTACGACAAGAAATAAGAGAGTTTCGCCTTGACAGAATAAAAGAACTCAAATTACTACAAACTCATTTCAAACCCGAC
>Ga0172379_10001397_pt1 | contig 48157 bp, 49 predicted proteins | sample GrowelOW334metaG_FD_119756 | JGI IMG/M metagenome (GOLD analysis project Ga0172379, IMG submission 119756) | Groundwater microbial communities from an aquifer near a municipal landfill in Southern Ontario, Canada - Groundwater well OW334 metaG | ecosystem: Environmental > Aquatic > Deep...
ATGCCTTCAGAGAAGGACTCGGAGGCATTTCGGCTTGGTTCTTCGAAATGCCGTCTCGGATAAGGTTCACCGTGCTTTAGCCGGGGAATCTCTGTAGAGACAAGAAAGATTTGCCGCAGGAAGCAAATCTATTCTGGTTCGAAGAAGGCATGTGGCCTGAGCGGTTCTGTGGGATAGGTCTCGCCCTTAACTAAACCCCTTCTGTTTCGTCAGCTTCTGCTTCGGGAGTATCGGCATTGACCCCGGTTGCTTCTCCCATATATTTTACGGGTTCTTGGGCAACCGTGCCGTCAGGCCTAACATAGACCTCTCTGGCCTTGGCGCCATCTCCCGGCCCGATAATGCCCTTCTCCTCAAGTATGTCTAACAATCGAGCAGCTCGGGCATATCCGACACGCAGGCGCCTTTGCAGAAGCGAGGCCGAGGCCTTGCCGGCCAAGACAACCGTTTCTTTGGCTTCGCCATACATATCATCGTCAACGTCATCATTTCCCCCACCCGTAAATCCTCCACTGGAATTAATATTTGCGTTAAAATCAACTTTCAAATCATGCTCCTCATCTACTTCCATATTCTCGGCCTGCGCTTTGATAAATTTAGTTACATCTTTAACTTCTTTTTCAGTTACCATGGCTCCCTGCAACCGGCGGGGCTTGGCAACATCGCCGGCCAAGAATAGCATATCCCCTTTGCCCAATAATTTTTCGGCTCCGGCCATATCAAGAATAGTTCTGGAATCAATCTGACTGGCCACCTGAAGAGCTACACGGGAAGTAATATTGGCTTTGATAAGACCGGTAATAACCTCAACAGAAGGCCTTTGGGTGGATAAGATGAGGTGTATTCCAACAGCTCGGGACATCTGAGCCAACCTCACGATTGCCACCTCAACATCACGTCCATATGAAGCCATCAAATCCGCCAACTCATCAATAACAATCACTATCACCGGCATTATCTGCTGGTCTCTCTCAACCATTTTGGTGTTGTATGAAAAGATATCTTTGGAACCGCTCTTTGAAAGCGCATCATATCTCCTATCCATCTCGCCCAACGACCACTTCAAAGCTCCAAGAACTTTTTTATTGTCGGTAATGACAGGAGTTATCAAGTGTGGAATGTCGTTAAACAAAGTAAGCTCCACCCTCTTTGGGTCAATCAAAATTAATTTCAACACTTCGGGAGAATGCTTATAAAGCATGGAGAGAAGAATCGTATTGATGCTGACGGATTTACCGGTACCGGTCGCACCAGCTATCATAAGGTGAGGCATTTTTTCAAGTCCCGCAAAAACAGGATTGCCCGAAACATCCCGACCCAAAGCAAGAGGCAGGAAATATTTTGATTTCTTGAAATCCTCATGGTCAAACATGTTTCTCAAACCAATCAGAGCCACTTTCTTATTCGGAACTTCAATGCCGACCAGAGACTTACCCGGGATTGGCGCTTCAATTCTTATCGGATATGCAGCAAGAGCCAAAGATAAATCAGGCTGAAGCGCAGCAATCCTTGAAAGCTTCATACCTATGGCTGGCCGGAGCGTGAACTGGGTAACCGTAGGACCAATGGAAACCTCTCCCATTTCAACATCAATTCCGAAGTTGCCCAAAGTTCTTTTGATTATGGATGCGCTGGCATTAATATCTCCCGTGACTGCTTCTTCCACATCCTCATGCAATAAATCTGTCGGCGGAAGCACCCACTTGCCTTTCTTGTAATTTTTAATCACAAACTCTTTTTCTTCAACTTTTACCGGCTTAGCAACAAGTGCCGGCTTAGCTTCCTGCTTCTTTTGGTCAAATACTTCAGAACCTTTTTTAATAATAACGTTGTCAACTAATTTTTCTTCTTCGTCTTTTTTGGAGAGCAGTCCGTAAAGCGGAACATTGAGTGATACCAGCAAAGCAATCACAATCAGGGCAAGCAAAATAATCAGCGAAGCGCCGAAGCCAACTGAAGACAAAAGAGGCGCTCCAAGGATAACCCCAAGATATCCGCCCTGGACTACTCGGGTATCAAAATTACCGTTCCCAAATATGTAAAGGGTCCCCAGAGCAGAACCGACAAAAAGCAAAGTCCCAAATACTGCACTGTGATAAATATTTCTTGAAATTGATTTAACAAAAGAAAAACCAAGGATAACAAATGCAATCGGAACAATAAAAAACCCCCAGCCAAATAGGGAGCGCGCAAAAATATTAAAACCTTCACCGGCCCAGCCGGCCTTGCCCACAAAGCTCAAAACACTCAAAACGGCCAATATAAAACTGCCAATGCCCCAGATGCTGTTCTTAGTTTCCTGAGAGATATCAAACTTAGACTCCTTCTCCTCCTTAACTTTTCCTTTCTTTTCCTTGTTTTTATGCCGTGCCATATCGATTAACTATACGACAACTATCTAATAAATTCAAGAAATTAAAAAGCCGACTTTAATCGGCCATTAGACAAGCAATAGATTCTTCAATTTATTCCCCCACCTCTGGAAGCGGAAGGAAAAATACCTTGTTTCACAAGAACCCTTTCAAGAATCCGGCCAAGAGTTCTGTTTTGAGTATGCATCCACATCTTATACATTCTGAAAAGTTCTGAATTGGATGTCCTGGCAACATCGACAGTAGTACTCATTTCAATGAGCACACTGGTCATTTCTTTAAAGTAATCGCTTAACTCTTCCAAAACTTCCGACAAATCGGTGTTTGCCCGGCTCGCATTAACATAGGCAGAACGCCCTAAATCAATAAAATAATCAACGTCAACCAAAGATCTGGCCAAACTGTTCCACCAAAACCCGGATACCAACAAACAAACATCTCCGACGAGCTTAAAATCTGCCACACTCTGCCAGCTACCCACACCCTTAGACCGAGCATGACTATAGGTAGTGGCCAAAGGAAGTTTGTCATGTTTTCTGTCAATTTCCTCGGGCGGATGAAGCAAGAGGTTCCAGACATAGAATTGAGCTGTGTCTGTTGCATTAACTCCATTCTTCCTTAGAGCCTCCTCAAGTTTTTCCTTGAAAAAAAGATCCATACTTTCATTGGTAATCAGATGCCTGTTACATCCGGCCATTTTGTTCCTTTTTTAAATTACATTAGTTAATCAATCTTAATTTAAAATATAATTTTGTAAAGCCCACAAAAAAGAATTGCGGATAATAAAAAGCCGGCTTTTAGCCGGCAACCGTAGGAACGGTAGGTTTGGATTTTTTTTCAAAATATCCGCGACAGCTCTCGCAAGGTTCCGGATCAATATGTCTCGTAAAAGCATCCCCAAGGTGATCTTTAGCCACAATACTGACAGGATTTCTGAAATAGGCATCAATATCCTGCCTTGCAGCATCGCAATTGTATGTTTCTCTCCAGCCCAGAACCGTAGCTTCCGGAATTATTACTCTCGTTTTTAGGTCTTTCCAATACAAATTATCCAAATCACACATCGTTTTATCCACCACCGCTTCACGAGTCGTCCCGTCGGTAAGCATAATCTCAAAAACATAAAGCTTGAATTGACCCATGTACCGCCCTGTCGGAAAACCCTTTCGGAAGAGTAGCTTTAGCATGGAAGCATCTCCTTTTCAAAGTTTTCTTATTGTAAACAATCCCAATCAAATTGTCAACCATCTGTCAAAGATGTCAAGTTATCATTTGACGGTGGATAACTTTTTTGATAAATTATATAAATGCACACCATACAAGAAAAGTTACTCAAAATATCTACTGAGAAAAATCTCGCAGATATGAGTCTCCGTGACATCGGAAAGCTCATCGGAGAAAAGTCTCCACAGAAAATCAAGCACCACCTTCTCCAGCTGGAGAAGCATGGCCTTGTTCAGATGGACCGCCTCACCAAAGTCATGGTCAGGACCCGACCTTATGGTTCAGGACGGAATTCTCTTGTGGCGATTCCAATTTACGGTACAGCAAATTGCGGACCAGCCACTACATATGCTCAGCAAGAAGTTGAGGGCTATCTCCGCGTTTCAGGAAAACTTTTGAGCAAGAAAAAGGGCGTCTTCGCCATTAAAGCTTCAGGCCATTCCATGAACAAAGCTAACATCAACGGCGAATGCGTTGAAGATGGAGACTATGTCCTTGTTGACCCAACATGTACCACAATTAAAAACGGAGACTATGTTCTATCAATCATAGACGGCATGGCCAATATCAAACGTTATTTCAGAGACATGGAACATCAGCGCATCATTCTTCTCTCCGAATCAAGCGCCAGCATCTCCCCTATCTTCATCCATCGTGACGATATGGACAACTACCTTGTAAACGGCAAAGTTATTCAAGTCATCAAAAAACCCAAAACCGCCTGGTCCAAATTCAAAAAATTCGTCTACCGCGACACCCCCAACTACCAATAATCAAAAAACCGCGCTTAGCGCGGTTACTGTCTTACTTCTTGTGAACCCTCAGGGCAGCCCGATAGGCCTTACAAAATTTACCAAAGAGAAACTCATTAACATCCCGACACTCAAGAACAATTTTCTTAGCACCCTCCACATAATCAAGGCATTTCTGAGCATCCCAGTGTACTGGCGGATCAGTAGCGACTGAACGCACATTGGAGGTTTGGTCAGCCATCTTTACTCTTTTTACACTATCGCTTAAATAACGCACACGGTCTGCCTGAGCAGTCTTGCGTTCAAGAGTGTGAAGACGATTGAACCCGGGCGGATCAGTTAAGCCAAAAACAATACTCGCTACTTTTTCACCAAAATTATTAGCAATATCTGTAAACAATGTCTGGGTATCTTCAACGACATCATGCAACCATGCCGCCGCAAGCTCTTCATCACTACCACCGGATTCTCTGACCAATGAAACCACATCTTCAAGGTGAGTCACAAGGGGCGTCTTGTCTTTATTTAAACGGGTCTGACCCTCATGAGCTTTTATAGCAAAAGCCTTTGCCTTTTCTACCAACTCGCTCATTCAATTTCCTTTTCAAAAAACAAGTCGTATAATTATACTACTAGTTAACCCTCAAATCAATAGTTAATCAAAAACCCCTCCCCGTCCCTATGTTTCAGGGATCTTGGGATTTATTTATTCAGCACCATCAGAGAGTAGTTTAGAATAGTGGCAAATGAGACCCAAACAAAGTATGGGATAAGCAGGTTAGAGGCAAGACGGTTCAGGGGTCGGAAAAGTTTAATCAAAACAACAATCATCAGAAGGAGTAGTAGGATAACCAAAAAAGCCATAAATATATTATGAAACCCAAAAAATATTATTGACCAACCAGCATTAACAAATAAATGCGCAATAAAAAACCAAAACGCAAATCTTGCCCCCTTTCTACCAAGCCCACCTGACCAGACAAGGTAGAACGAAATCCCCATCAGGGTATAAAGCGTAATCCAAACCGGGCCAAACAGCCAATTCGGCGGAGAAAAAGCCGGCTTATTCAAAAACTGATACCAACCCACTATCGCCGAGATAGTAAAAAATGACCCCACCACTCCCGCCCCCTGACACATGGCAATTGACCCCACCAACTTCCAGAAATTATTTTTAGTCATATTCTGATTATATCATTTTCTCCCCACCCCATCTTTCAGCGGTTTTGGGGGTTGGACTAGAAGTGTGGATAACCATTGACTAGTGACCCCTTGGTATGATATACTCTTATTATCACTACGTTAAAGACCCCTATATAGATACGTCTATATCGGGGGCTTTTTCTTTTATAGCTTGTATGAAAATTTATGATATTGATCGTTCAAAAAAGTAATTTCAATATTTTTATTTTTTAGTAAAATGGAGCATTTATTCTCATCGGGTGCCAGAACCAACTCAATCGAATTATTTTCTTTTAAGAACTCCACGAGGCAGCCAAAATCCCCATCTCCAGTTATCAGGATACATGACTTAAATGATTTGGTGTAATAATCGGAAACAGTCTTTAAAACAAGTTCAGCATCGCAATTACCTTTAATCTTTTCTCCGACCGAAATAGTTTGCTTAAAAATTAAAATATATCCACTCTTTTGCAAATGTTCATAAAATTTTGTCCTTTCAGGCACTAAACCTATAAACAAGTAAACAAATTCGGGGTTATATTTTTGACGAAGCCAACCTCTAAATTTTTTATAATCTATTTCAAAACCCAACTCTTTTGCTGAGCGGTATAGATTATTTCCATCAATATAGATATTTAATTTGTCCATAAAATCATTTAATTAATGCACCAATAATCCCACTTTCCCATCCCAAAATCAACCTCCCCCAGAACAAAAAATCAAAAACCGCCGAGAGGCGGTTTTTGGGGATTCATCATTTTCCGCACATTCGGTCTGCACGTTCACTCTACTGAGTTCAGTATTTCTTCGCTCTCGCTCAGTCATCGCCCCAGATTTCAGCGGTTTTGGGGTTGGATTATCAAGAATACTCTCCCTTTCCGTACGCAAGAACCCAATTAATTTGAGCGACATCATGGCAAACAAACAGTATCAGGAATGGAAGAATAAGGAATTGGTATTCTTACAATTCCATCCGCACCGCGTGATACATAATAGGGCGGAAAAACCACGATAATTCCAGAATAACCAATTAGAATATTTTCAGGAAACTGATTACGAACATATTCATAAGTTAATGGGGAAAGTACATCAATAAAGTCATCATTACAAAATATTTCCTCCGTTTTTAGGAGTCTATTGCTTTTTAAATCCCAATTAATAATTATTGGTTCATAACGATTACCAACTCCTCCGCCTGTATGATTAATGAGAATGAGCTCAATGCTTACTATGTCATTTATTATTGCACTGACTTTATATTCTGACTGAAGTTGAACACTGCATAACCATATCGTTCCATCCGATAATTCTAGACCACAATAGTCCTCCCAAATCCACTTCTTTACGGCATTTCTATCTTCTTCTAGTCTTTCAAAAACCAAATTGCTAATATGTTTGTTTAAATTAACGACCTCGTTTCCGCCAATAAATTGAGGGTATTTTATTTGTATATCTGCATATAGATTTTTTTCTTTAATCTCCTTTGTCCACCATTGTAGTCCGTTAAATTCTTTTGAATATTTAGAGGTAGGCAATGTTACTACATTATCGTTCTTAACATACGGAGTTTTGGATAGTGGCTCAGATGAAATTGTAGGTGTCGGAGTTGCCACCGAAACAATGTTTTTGGTTGGAAATCCAAATATAAAAGACGTGATTATCAAATTTACAAAAATCAACACAACCACCATTCCGACCGCCACCTGGGGGATCTTAAATGGTGCTTTGGCGACATAAACAATTGTGTATGAAAGGGGCAGTAGCGCAAGCAAAAGTAAAACATCTATAAGGGCCGATAAAAACGTTGGTTCAACAGATAACGAAACAATAAGAAGTACGACATTTAAAATAAGCAGTCCGAGAAATATAAAAAAGTTTCTTACTTTCAAAAAATTTTTGGGTTGTATAGAGAGCCATCTGTTTAACTTTATCATAATCGGAATTGAATAAAGAGTCATCGTGCTTAAAAAGATAACAACAATAAACATCATTGGAACTGAATTGAAAAAACTTAAAATGCCACCCGCCATTCCCAACACAGAAGCAAGCAATGAAAAATTTGACAATTTTTGGTTATCTTCACTGCTTGATTCGTCAGAAATATTTAGAGAATGCTTAGATAGCCATTTAACTAAGCGGAAAACAAAATACGCAAGCGGGATTACGGCTACCACCAAGAAGCCAAAATCAACAAACGAAATAATTACCACAAGGCACGAGAATGCGTAAATTACCCGCCAAAAAAAGTCAGTTAGGCTTATGGGTTTGTTTTTATTATCAGAAAATAAAACTTTTATGAATTGCCAAATTTTTTCCCAATCCTGTTTCAGAAAACTCATGCCCTCATCATACTCTTCCAACCCAAATAATCAAAAACCGCCAGAGGCGGTTTTTGGGGATTCATAATGTTTTCTCATCCTTACAAACTCCAGTTTGTAAGGATGATATATGTGTGGGGTTATAAAAACATCATTTTCCGTACATTCGGTCGTCGCCCCAGATTTCAGCGGTTTTGGGGTTGGATTAGAAAGAAACAGTACCTGACACCTTTTATCTGTCCGACTATGTAGGCAGTTTATCCAACAAATCTTTAGCCGGTCCTAATATGTCAGGAGCGTTCTCTTTCTCGGGCTGGCTATTATTTTTTATATTGACCATGGGTGATGAATACAAGTCCTTTGTAGTATCAAGTATAAAATCAAGTGTTTTCTTTAAATCCTCCGAATCCGTACTTTCAACTATTTCCTTATACGCTTCAAAAGAACGAGCAATTGATGTCTTAAAAATATATTCTTCAATTAAACTGCGGGTCCTAGAATATTCTCTGTTAATAAAAATTACAAAATAAACAAACGGTGAGGTTAGAGTTACCTTTATCAAAAACGAAAGCTCGTATAATGTTTTAGCTTCATGAACTTGCCAAGCAACTATTATAATTGAAGCAACAATAAGAGCCAATACCGATTTAACTAACCGATTGTACCAAGCTTCTTTTTCTTTAACCAATCCACTACTAACTATTTCGAACGAATTAGCAAGTTTTTCATTCGCTGCCTTGCCCAACTGCACCCTAGTTTCTTCTACTAAAGCCTCTACTTTTTGGCTCAGTTCTTTTATTTTTTCAACTGAAGAAGAAACGTCATTTTTTTGACTGGCCAATTCTTCGTTTAACCCCTTGACCTCTTTGGTTAAGCGATTTAATTCTTCACTACGAGTCGGCAGATCATTCAAAAATGATTCAATGTTTGTTTTTTTAAGTTCTGCATCACTAAGAACACTAGGAAGGCTCTGGGCTTTAACTATAAGCTCGTTTAAATCTCCAAAGGCCTTAAGGCGACTATCTATCTCTATCAGCGTTTGCTGTAATTCTTTTTTATTCATAGATTCTGTATAAATCTCGAGGGATAAATTTTATGTTTGATTTTATCACTACTATACACAAAAAACAACTTGACGAAACTCTAATTCGGTTCAAAACAAAAACCGCCCAGGCGGGCGGTTTTTGGATTCTTTTTCCGAATCTATTCTATTGTTTAATATCTAATCCCAACCAAAAACTACCCTAAAGAGCGGCTTTTGCGTTTATTCGATTATAGCGCTCTACCATTTCTCTTTGATCTTGGTTGGCTTTACGAACGATGTCTATAAGCACCTTTTCTTTTTCTGCTTTTGATGCCTTACGAAAAAAAGTAGAAAAGTCGCGCTCCATCTCCTTTTGACGAGAGAATAGATTTAAAATCTTTTTAATCATAATATTATCCTTTCTAACTCAGCAATATTATACACTTTGGGCATATTTTCGTCAACTGTCTGTACGTCAGAAAAAATCTGCTCTGTATCAATCGTAAAATTCTTAACTATCATGTTCAGCTCAATTCGATCACCAAACTCCTTCTTTACCATATTAACATTCTCTCTGGCCATAACAAATGCATTTATAAACACCTCCCGCGACACATACCGATGCTCAACCACTTCACGTTTCTTGGCTAAATCCCATGCCACATTAGGTTCTTGATAAATATAGTATATCTTAACCTCTCTTTTCCGATCAAGAGAACGAAATATATTTTTTGAAACTTCAGGATATGCAAATGTTCCATCTAAAATAGCACTGATGCCTTTATGCAACACGTAATCATACAAAATATTAACTCCTTTTGTGGCAGCGGCCTGAAAAATATATGAATTAGCACCTGTATACCCTGGGACGATACTGCGGATCTCATCAGCATCAATACGCACGGGAGATTTTTCTGGGAAAATTTCTATGAGCCGTTTTGACACTTCAGTCTTACCGGCACCTGGCGAGCCTGCCATAAAAAGTGTTACGGGTTCAGGCACAAAAATATTAACCTTCTCATCAACAAATTTCCCAATGACCAGTTTAGGATTTTTCTTTATAAACTTTTTAGCCTCATTGGATTTTTGACTTTCTTCTTCGGTCATACCTTATGACTACCTAATCTTAGTTTGACTCAAGAAATATTTTATCAATTTCTTCCATGATTCTATCTGTTTCAGTAAGAGCTACGATAATTTTTTGATAATGCTCAATATCTTCATTATTCAGAGTTCGGCCCTTGCGATCTTTAAGCCATTTTTGGGCTGGTTGATAACCGCCAATGTAAAAATTCCAAGCTAACTCTGGGACATCACCAAAATATTGATCTATATTGATAAAAACCTTACCGTCTTTATGCGCTAGTTTCTCGACAATATTTGATCCGTCTGTTGGATATGTTGTTATGAATTTGTTTACTTTTGGTGATTCGAGTAAGTGAAGCTCTCGTAATTCTTTGCCGAGTGTAACAAGTGCTTCAAATTGTTTTTTGTCTTTTGGATATGGCACGCGCGGAAAATCAATTTTTAGAAATTCTTTGTACTTTTCCCGATAACTTGGCGAATATAAACCAGCATAAATATAATCAAAAACATCTTCAGGCGTTGTTTTGCCGACAATTTTTTCTATCTCATCTATAATTTCTTTCTTTAGATTTGCGGTTTTTGATTTATTTTCAGCATAAACATAAAGAGGGGCAGAATATCCAATCTCAGAAGTTTTGTTTGAAACATAACTTGATTCTGTTATAAATTTATGAGCAAGGACATGGTAAAAACCTTCTGTCTTTTGTTGTCTACAGAACATTAAACCCGTATTATGTCCCTCAAGAAAATGTCTCATCAAATCCCAACGCCCTCTCTCAACCACTTCTTTGTCATAATAAATATATCGAGTATCAAAAGGCCTGTAGTTTATTTTCTTGATTTTTTCTTCGTCAATATAAAACTCCGACTTATTAACATGTTTAATTATATTATCCTTTAAAACTTCCTCTGATTCAGAGATTGCAACACCATCCCTACCAGTAACTATGCCCACACTGGATTCTATAAATAAATCTTGCAGAGAAAAACCCTTATCATAATCGTCCTTACCCTCAATATTTTTAGGGACAAAGAAATAATGCTTTAGGTCTAAATCTATTTTTTTATAATCAATTACACCTTCAAGGGCTTTAAACTTTTTATCTATTTTGCCCCACATATCTGCGTGATAAACATTGGCAATATTTTTTTTATTGCCCTTCTTTTTAACCCCAATAATAATGGCGACGCCTTGCATTATATTAAATACATTTTCATCTTTAGTTCCATCTGGCGATATCTCTTTTTTCTTTGCATTACCATGTAAATCTATTATATAAATATCATCAAAAGTATTTGTTAGTTTCCACCTCATTCCTCTGAATGTTGGATTGTCTAAATATGCATGATTCGTTATATAACCCAAAATTCCTTCATCATTCTTTTCTATTAAATCTTCTGCGAAAGCTATAAATTTAACATAATCGTCATTTAACCATTTAGGATTTCGTTCTTTGAGTTTTAAAGTACCGCCTGGTTCAAATTTATATTTATCTATGAGACGATTAGCGCTTTCAAAATTATTAGAACTCACTCCACTATACGGAGGATTGCCCACTACAATCATAATAGGCTTTTCGTTTTTAATTTTTGAAGCTTCTTTTGCTTCCTCAGCAATACTAGCCGCAAAGTCAAAAGCAAGCAACTCGGGCTGTTTACCAATATTCTCAAGGGAGTTTGTAAGATATATTCCAAGACGTGCTTTGCCGGAACGAGTCTCATTAAAGTAGTGGAAACCAGTTTCTTTCAAGGCCATACTTAGCTTCAAATGAGCAATCGTATACGGAGCCATCATTAACTCAAAACCATAGAGTCTTGGCAATAAATCATGATGAACGTAAGCGGGCCAACGTCCAATTTGATTATCCTCTTTCAAACGCAAATAAATTGCCCGAATTATGGCGCTAATAAATGTGCCTGTACCAGTGGCTGGGTCAAGAATTTGAACTCTATGCAAATTATCCACTGTTTTTGTGGTGTCAGCCAATCCTTGGGGCAAATCAAAATCCTTTTTGAGTATTTGATCAACCGTACGAACTATAAAACGAACAACTGGCAAGGGTGTATAATATGCACCCATTTTTTTACGCAAATCGTCATCATATTCTTTCAAAAAATCTTCATAAAAATGAATAACGGGATCGGCGCCCTTCAAGTATTCCTTCATAAGTTCCTGAACATTGGCGTGCGAAAAAACTTCACAAAGCTCATCCACAATATAAGCAAGACGTTTTTCAAAATTACGACCAGCGATGTGGTCAAAAAAATGACCTAAAAATGGATTCGAGACCGGAATGAGGTCGCGAGCTTCTTGCCTTGTAAACGTATTGGGCGAATCATCGTAATAACGAGCCACAAATAATCCATAGACGAGGGTTTGTGCGTACATATCGGCAAACGCGTCAGGAGTAAGGTCGTGAACAAGCAATGTTTTTATGGTTTCATAAACTCGTGCAATTTCAGATTCTTTATTTAATTCTGATGCAAAAAACTGCCGCACATTATCTCTAATTCTTTGAGCTTTACCGCCCATAATTTGTGAGAGGTGTTTTCCTGATTTTATTGGCTCTTTGTGTGATTTGGTAAAATCAAGAAGGGTTTTAGCAACATGCTGGTAATTTTCAGGGATTGGAACGACCGTTCGATTCTTTATGTCATAATCCGCAATTTTTATTGGATCTTGATATTTAATTCCGTTCCTATAAAAACGAAATTCTACATAATCAGTAAGAACTAAATTTGCATAGCCATAATACCGAGCCATTTGCTCTGATTTCTCAACTTTGTCTAAAGATACTCCAATGTCTTTTGCTTCTAAATAAAGGATGGGTATGTCATTTTTTAGGACAATAAAATCTGGCTTGTTACCCTTAGTAGCTTTGGCGTCATGATCTATTCGCTTAACATTAATGGACTCAAAAACTCCTCTGATCAGAGTTTCAAAATCAGAGCGATAGCCCATTTCACTGGTTTCTTTATGGGCAAATTTAGAAGAAATAGATTGAATGTATGTATCAAAAAGATTCGACATAACTCTTATATTTTCCCACTTTCTAACCTAAATTTCAACGGCTCACACATGTGAGCCGTTGATTTATCTGCTTATAAAACTTTCTGTGTTTGGCCAAGTTCGAGGCAAAATTGAGCATTCGACTGAGCCATAGATATCTATGGTGAAGGAGAAGCGGAGATTTTAACGAAGAAATTGGTTAAACCCGGAGGGCTTGCCGTCGGCTCTAATGAAATTGAGCCAGGCAAGCACAGAAGTTTTACTCGTTCATTTCACTGCCGAACCCCGTCCCGGCGGGTATCAGTCTTCCTATAATGACATTCTCCTTGAGACCTCTTAAGTAATCTTCTTTTCCTAAGATGGCGCTGTCAATAAGGACTCTGGCTGTTTCCTGGAACGACGCGGCCGAGAGGAAGCTGTCCGTGGTCAAAGATACCTTGGTAATACCGAGTAATAATTGTTCGTATGTAGCTTCTGTTTTCTTGTTTTCTTTGGCATTGGCATTTTCTGTCCAAGCGGTTCTCTTTTCAACTGTATCGCCCGCCAAAAGATTAGTGTCTCCGGAATCAAGAATCTTAACTCTGGAGAACATCTGTCTGACAATCAACTCAACGTGTTTGTCGTTAATGCTGTCTCCTGTTGGTGAGTAAATACTTTGGACTTCTCTGACAATATATCTTGCAACCAAATCAATGTTGTCAGTGGTTTTGAACATTTCTTTGAGGTCAACATGGCCTTCGCTTAATTGCTGACCGATGGTGATTAAGTCACCTGCACCAACATTAACGGTGATGTTTGGAGCAACTAAGTATTCAATCTTCTCGCCTGTTCCTGCAACTTCAACAGATAAGACTTTTTGTTTGCCTTTGTCTTCAAGAGCTAAAACTTTGCCATCAACATCAGCAATCAATGCCTTGAATGTTGGTGGTCGGGCTTCAAAAATTTCTTCAACACGAGGAAGACCCATGGTAATGTCGGCTCCGCCGGCAACACCTCCAGTATGGAATGTTCTCATGGTTAGCTGGGTTCCCGGTTCTCCGATAGCTTGGGCGGTGACAATACCGACAGCTTCACCGATTTTTACGAGTTCATTCTTAGAAAGGTCATAGCCGTAACATAATTGGCAGATACCGGTGACGGCTTTACATTTGATACCCGAGCGGACTTTGATTGTTTTTAATCCCAAAGTTTCAATTTTCTTGGCGGATTCTTTGTCTACAATCTTGTTTTTCTTAACGATAATTTCTCCGTCTAGTCCGACAATATCTTCCAAGACTGCGCGTCCTTTGACTCTTCGTCCCAAAGTTTCTCCGCTGACTTTTCCATCTTCGGCATACATTACGAAGCCTTCTTTATCTTTACAATCTTCTTCGGTAACGACGATGTCTTGAGCAACATCAACCAACCTTCTGGTTAAATATCCGGCAGTGGCGGTCTTCAAAGCGGTATCTACCAATCCTTTTCTGGCTCCGTGAGTAGAAATGAAGTATTCAAGAGAGGTTAATCCTTCTTTGAGAGAATTTCTTACCGGCAATTCAATAAGTTCTCCGGCCGGATTAGCAAAAATACCTCTCATACCCATCATCTGGTCCAATGTTCCCCAGGTACCTCTGGACTTAGAATCAACAAGCATAAATGCGGAATCATTTGGCTGAAGTTGTTTTTTGACCAGAACAGAAAGCTTGGCTTTGGTGGTGTTCCATATTTCAATAGCTTTGGAACGCCTTTCGTATTCGGTAAGCAAACCGTCTTCGTATAATGCTTTATTTTCTTCTATTAATTTGTCGGCCTCGGCAATAATGCCCGGCTTCTCAACAGGAATTCTCAAATCATTCATACCCCATGAAATACCGGAAATAGTAGCATAGTGAAATCCAAGGTCTTTTACTTTGTCCAAGAAAACAACAGTGGCTTCTTTTCCAAACTCGTCCCAAATATCAGAACCTATAACCTTAAGGTCAGGCTTGTTCAACGGTTTATTAACGAATACATGTCCTTTCGGAAGAGCTTTGTTAAATATCATACGACCCGGAGTTGTTTCTATCATTTTCGGAGCATTACTATCGGTCTGGTGGTCAGGGTTGGGAACCTTAATCAGAGCCCTCAAGTCGGTAAGGTCGTTTTCAAAAGATAAGAGCGCCTCATACCTGGAGGAAAAAGTTTTGCCTGTTCCCAATGCTTTCTCGTTTATACTCATTAAATAATAAATACCAAAAGATACATCATGACTTGGTGACGCGACAGGTTCGCCGGTGGCGGGCTTTAAAATTCCGTGGCTGGCAAGCATTAATTCTCTGGCTTCTCTCTGGGCTTCATTGGTTAACGGTAAATGAACGGCCATTTGGTCTCCGTCAAAGTCGGCGTTGAAAGCATGGGTCGGCAAAGCCGGAATCTTAATGGCTTTACCTTCTATTAATGACGGCTTGAATGCTTGAACAGACAACCTGTGTAAGGTCGGGGCACGATTGAGCAAAACAAGCTTGCCCGTCATCGCCTCTTCCAAGGCTGCCCAAACATCGGCAGTTTCCTGTTCTATCAGCCGACCAGCTGATTTAATATTGTGGGCAAGTTCTTTTCTAATTAAAATTCCAATAACAAACGGCTTGAATAATTCCAAAGCCATTTGCTTCGGCAATCCGCATTCGGCTAAGCCTAATTCAGGACCGATAACAATAACACTTCTTCCTGAGTAGTCTACTCTTTTACCCAATAAGTTCTGCCTGAATCGGCCTTGTTTTCCCTTGAGCATGTCCGCTAAAGATTTAAGTGCCCTCTTCTGGCCAGTTGAAGCGGCTGTTGTAATCTGTCCTCGTCTCATTGAATTATCAATAAGGGCGTCAACAGCTTCCTGAAGCATTCTTTTTTCGTTTTTAGTAATAACCTCCGGAGCTTTTAATTCAAGTAGATGCTTTAAACGATTATTCCTGTTTATTACTCTTCTATATAAATCATTTAAATCTGAAGTGGCATAACGGCCTCCGTCTAAAGGAACCATCGGTCTTAATGCCGGCGGAATAACAGGAAGAATAGTTATAATCGCCCATTCCGGACGAATTCCGGCTTTTATCATTCCCTTTAAATATTTGAGTCGTCTTGATATTTTTCTTATTTCTAAAGGATTTGATTCATTCTTCATTTCCCCTTCCAATTCAACAAGCATTTCTTCCATGTCTAACTCTTCCAAAAGCTTTCTGACCGCTTCCGCTCCGATGCTGGCTTCAAAAACTTCACCGTATTTGGTGGAAAGGTCCCTGAAATCAAGTTCGGAAATTATCTGATACTTGAGGAGGGTCTTTAAATTATTCTTCTCGCGGTCTTTTAATTCTTTTAGGGTTTCCTCTTCGGTGGTGTTTTTGGAATTTTTTAATTTAGATTTGAATTCAGACTCAATCCTCTTCATCGCTTCAGCTTTCAAATCTTCGTTCACGCTTGTGACAATATAACTCGCAAAATAAATAACTCTTTCCAATTCAGGAAGAGAAACGCCCAAGACAGTGGCGACCTTAGAAGGCACTCCGCGCAAAAACCAGATGTGGGCAACCGGAGCAGCAAGTTTAATATGGCCCATTCTTTCTCTTCGAACAATTGAACGAGTCACTTCAACTCCACATCTGTCGCAAATGATTCCCTTGTATCGGATTCTCTTATATTTTCCGCAATAACATTCCCAATCCTTGGTAGGGCCGAAAATTGATTCAGAAAACAAACCTTCTCTTTCAGGTTTCTGGGTCCGATAATTAATAGTTTCCGGTTTGGTCACTTCTCCATATGACCATGACATTATGTCATCCGGAGAAGCAATCTTAAGTTTTATTGAAGCTAAATCCATAAATTCAAGATACTAATATACTAATCTTACTAATGATACGAATAATACTAATTCTTTCTTATTCGCACTATTAGTATCATTCGCATGCATTCGTATATTGGTATCTCATATTACCTCTCTATTAATTCTACATTTAACCCCAGACCTTTTATTTCCGACAGTAATACCTTAAACGATTCCGGCAAATGTGGTGCTCTGATTTCTTCTCCATTAACTATTGATTCATATGTCTTTGCACGTCCCAAAACATCGTCTGATTTAATGGTCAACATTTCTTGAAGCGTGTGGGCGGCGCCATAACCTTCAAGAGCCCACACTTCCATTTCTCCAAATCTCTGTCCTCCAAATTGAGCTTTACCTCCCAGTGGCTGTTGTGTAATCAATGAGTAAGGCCCAATAGAACGCATATGGAGTTTGTCTTCAACCATGTGAATCAGTTTCAAGAAATAAGTTACCCCAACATGACATTTTGCATCATAAGCTTTTCCGGTCTTTCCATCATATAATTGCATCTTGCCATCTACCGGATATCCAGCTTTCTTAAGTTCTTCCATAATAGTTTCCTCAGTCGGTCCGGCCATAGCGGGAGTAGCGGCCTTATAGCCAAGCTTCTTGGCGGCAATGCCAAGGTGAGATTCCAAAACCTGTCCGATATTCATACGAGAAATAATACCTAACGGGCTTAATATAATATCCACCGGAGTTCCGTCCTCCAAGAACGGCATATCTTCTTCCGGCAGAATTGTAGAAATAACGCCTTTATTGCCGTGTCTTCCGGCTAACTTGTCTCCAACTTGGGCTTTTCTTAATTGAGCAACGGAAACCTGAATTTTTTTTATTACTCCGACATCAAGCTTGTCCCCTTCTTCTCTTGAGAATGTCTTAACATCAACAACACGTCCTTGTTTGCCGTAATCCAATCTTAATGAAGAATCTTTAACATCTCTGGATTTATCTCCGAAAATCGCTCTCAATAATCTTTCTTCAGCAGTAAGGTCGCTTTCGCCCTTAGGGGAAATTTTACCGATAAGAATATCTTGAGACCGAACTTCGGCTCCAACTCTTACGACTCCGTCCGGATCAAGGTCGTTTAACCTTTCCATGGCGACATTTGGAATATCATACGTAGTTAATTCGGGACCAAGTTTTGTCTCTCTGACATCTGTTGAATAATCTTCAATGTGAATAGATGAAAAGACGTCTTCTTTTACGAGTCGTTCCGAAATAACGATAGCATCCTGGAAGTTGCATCCTTCATAAGACATATAGGCCACGACGAGATTTTTACCCAATGCAATTTCTCCGTCCTGAGTTGAAGGTCCATCAGCCAAGGCCTGACCCTTCTTAACTTTTTCTCCCCTTTTAACCAAAACTCTCTGGTTCAAGCAGGTAAAGGCATTGGAGCGAGCAAATTTCAAAAGTTTATATTCGTATTCTTTTCCTTTTTCAGTTTCTAAAATAATATGAGAAGCATCAACAGCCATAATCGTGCCGGCTTCGGTAGCCATCACAACCATTCCCGAATCTCTGGCAACCTTGCCCTCAAGACCGGTTCCAACATAAGGCGACTCGGGTTGAATAAGAGGCACAGCCTGCCTTTGCATGTTGGAACCCATCAGCGCGCGATTGGCATCATCATGTTCCAAGAACGGTATCAAAGAAGTGGAAACTGAAAACATCTGTCTCGGAGAAACATCAATATACTGAACATCTTTCGGCTCTGCTATTCCCGGTTCACCATGAATACGGCCAACTATTTTGTCGCCGACCAAGTGACTATTCTTGTCTGTTTCGGCACCCGCGGAGGCAATAACATATCTTTCTTCCTCAACCGCATCCATATAAGTATATTCGTCGGTAACTTTTCCTTTGGTTACTTTTCTATAAGGAGTAAGAATAAATCCCAAATCAGAAATCTTAGAATACAAAGCCAAGTGTCCGACCAAACCGATGTTTGGACCTTCAGGAGTGGCAATAGGACAAATTCTTCCGTAGTGGGAAGGGTGGACGTCTCTAACCTCAAAGCTCGCTCTTTCTCTTGTTAAACCTCCAGGACCAAGAGCCGACAATCTTCTTTTATGCTCCAACTCTGATAAAGGATTGTGCTGATCCATAAATTGAGATAGCTGTCCGGAAGCGAAGAATTCTTTAAGTGCGGCGACAAAAGGCCTTGCGTTTATAAGCTGAGAAGGAAGAACGGTTGCAATATCCGAAGTAGACATTCTGTCTTTAGTAATTCTTTCCATACGGGCAAAGGCAATTCTCAATCTATCCTGTAAAAGCTCACCGAGTGTCTTAACTCTTCTGTTTCCAAGATGGTCAATATTATCCGGTACCGATGACGGATTGTTATTGAGCTTAATAATCTCTTTCAATATTGAGACGATGTCTTCTTTTCTGAGAACCCTATTTTCCGTCTTATCTAAAGCAAGCTCTTCGTCAAATCTTTTGTTCATCCTGAACCGGCCAACCTTGGAAAGGTCGTATCGGGAAGCATTAAAAAATAAATTGTGAACCATCTGCCGGGCATTGTCCGGAGTAGCCGGATCTCCCGGGCGGATTCTTTTATAAAGTTCAATTAACCCCTCCTCTTCGTTTGAAGAAGGGTCGGCCAATATCGTGGCCAAAATATATTTAACGTCGGGATCGGTATCTACATCTTCAAAAAGTTTTTTAATCTCTTCATCTTTAGTTATGCCAAAAGCCCTCAACAAAGCTGTTGCGGGAACTTTTCTCTTCCTGTCTATTCTGCAAGAGATAACTCCGTTGTATTCAGTTTCAAATTCAAGCCAAGCACCTCGGGAAGGAATGAGTTTCGCTCCGAAAAATCTCTTGGTTCTAGATGAGCGAGACATTGAAAAGAAAACACCCGGGCTTCGGATAAGCTGAGAAATCACGACTCTTTCCACTCCGTTAATAATAAAAGTTCCCCTCGGAGTCATGAGCGGAAAATCTGAAAGGAATAATTCCTGTTCTTTATACTGATCTGTTCTCTTGTTTCGTAAACTGACCTTGACCTTCAGAGGAGCTTCAAAAGTGATATTTTTTTCTATCGCTGTTCTTTCTTTATATTTTGGCTCATCAAGCTTGTAATCCAAAAACTTCAGCTCGAGTTCTTTGCCTGTCCAGTCTTCGGTAGGAGAAACCTCTTTCAACAATTCTCTCAAACCAACATCCAAAAACCACTTATACGAATCCAATTGAACCTGTACCAAATTCGGGGCTTCAAATTGGTCGATGCCAAATTTTGAGAAGATTTTGCGCATTTATGGTAAAACTCTCTCTGTTCTCGGAGTGTACCGTGCTTTAGCCGGTAAAACTCTCTGTAGACAAAGAAAACAAACACGCTCTCTCCTGTCGTGCTTGACGGATTCTTTGTTGCTAATTTATTCGATTAATTCTGGACAATTGTGGGCAGAAAATTGTTAGATTCTTAAATGACCACTCCGCCTGATGGCGGATTATGAGCATTTAAGAACCTGCAATATTGGCTTATTTGCTTGCTTTTATGGCCTCAATGAAGGTTTGGGCTATTTTGTAGGCAGAACTTCCCTTATCAACCTTTCCAGCGACCTTTACAGTTTTTAAAGACAGTGCTTCTATTCTATTCCTTTTACAAATTTTGTCAACAGCCGATATCAACACCGAGTCCAAGTTGGCCTCAAAATCAAAAGTCAAGGTGTCCGTCAACACCCTACCCTGCTTGAGCTGTAATTCAACTTTTTCCCTATCTTTGAAGTTTATTATTAATTCCATGCTTATAAATTTCCAGTTATCATTTTCCAGTTTCCATTAATTTACCAATTTTCATTTACCATTTCTGAACTGATAATTGATTAAATGATAACTCATTGGAAATTGATAAATGGCAAATGGTAACTGGTCATTCCCCTCTTTTCCGTAAAATTTATTATTAAATTCATGGTGTTTAAAGAAATTTCTGCCACAAGATAAAATCCTGTTTATACCAATGCTTTTTAATCGTTGTAATTCTTTTATAACCTAGTTTAGTCAATAAAGATTTTGACTCCTTGTTGGAAGTCCTGGAATCACGCCATATTTTATGAACACCCTCACGCTTAAGCCTGTTTTCAAGTCTCTTCATTAGTCCCTGTCCAATACCATTTCTCCTATTTTTTTCATCTACAACCAACCAGTCTATCCAAAACGTGCCCGCCTCGTAACAACCATTCACTGCTCCAATAATTTTACCATTTGTCCGGGTCGTTAAATAAAGATTATCCTTTTTCTTTAATTCTTTTCTCAAAGATTGCGAGCTGAATCGTTTTGATTCATCTTTTTTGGCCCATCGGGAATAATATGGACTATCTTTAATTACTGTCTGAATAAATTCAGATAACTTTTTATCCATACTCAATTTAACCACCAAAGCCCCACCGCCACAAGAGCGACCAGCCCATCTCTGATTTTGCCTTTTCTGAGGATGAGAAAATACATGAAAGCGAATTGAGGGATTTATCCAAAATAACAGGTCGAGCGCCCCGCCTATCGTAATGATGGACGGGGAGGCAAGCGAGGGTTACATATTATTTTGGCTTAAATCCCAAATGAGCTAAGTGTGTTTTTGAAGACGAGGACCGAGGTCAAAATTAGAGATGGGCTGGGAGCGACTAACCATACCTTTTAATACTCTGCAAAATCCCCAGTCCTATCATAATAGAAATTAGATAACTTCCTCCATAGCTTAAAAACGGAAATGGTATTCCCGTCACTGGCATCAGTCCGATATTCACGGAGGCACCGATAAGGGCATGGGCGAAAATGAATACCGCCATTCCGATGGCAAATATTTTGCCGAAATTAGAAGCAACCGCCCTGCCTATGCCTAATATTCTGTATACCATAAACAAAATTGCAGCCATTATCAAACCGACCCCAACAAAACCAAATTGCTCGGCCGTCGCGGCAAACACAAAGTCATTATGAGATTCGGGCAAAAACCCCAGCGTTGTTTGTGAACCATTTCCCAGCCCATTACCAAACCAGTAACCGGAACCAATGGCAATTTTGGACTGAATAAGGTTATATCCACTTCCCCTTGGATCATTACCGGGATTCACGAAAGTCATTAGCCGGTCTTTCTGATATGGCTTTAAAACAAACATCCACGAACCATAAGAAACAACTACAGCTAAAACAATTAAAAGGAAAAAATGCTTCTTATTGATACCGACAGCAGCAAGAATACTTATCCATATTAAAGAAAATATTATCGCTGAACCCAAATCCGGCTGGGCAAGAATTATCAAAACAGGAATACCGTAATAAATTCCGGGAATCAATACATGCCTGAACTGATTGATATGAACGTGCCTCTGGGAAAAATATTTAGCCATAATAATAATGAGCATCAGTTTCGCCAATTCAGCCGGCTCAAAAGTAAATTGCCCAAGAACTATCCAAGCATTAATCCCCCTGACTGAACGTGAATAAAACGTCAGAAGCAAAAGAAACACCGATACAAAATAAAATAGCAGGACCGGGAAAGAATAGTTTTTTAGATAACGATAGTTAAAAAAGGAAAACAATATCATCGCCCCCAATCCTATGACCACAAAAATTATCTGCTTATTAAAAAGTAATCCAAACCCGTCAATGCCATACATGTTCAAGATACTGAATAAAGAAATTGCCACTGTCGTGGCAAATAGCGGAAAATCAACCTCTTTGAAATAGGAAGATATCTTTCTAATAAAATTTTTGGAATTTCTCCTGAGAGCCATAGCTTTTTATGAAATTAGAGTTTTCAAATAAATTAGTTGATACATCCACGTCCCACCTCATAGCGTTTCCCGGCAAAACGAACGGCCAGATAACACTGAACCCCCTTTCAGACTTGGAAAGAAATGTACGAATATCCGTTCTGTTAACTCCTACAATATTGTTAGTATCATCAAACAATATAACCGCTACATCAATTTTGTCAAAATCAAAATTTGAATCATTATATAGAACTGCCGCCAATTCTGTGCCTTTTTGAATAGGGTGATAATCCGTTCTCCTTAATGTAAAATCCACCGTATTGTTTGGCATATTGAATTTCTCCCATTGAGCATTTTTGATTAAGAACTGAATACCCTCGACCCCGTCAGGAATTTTCAGGGCGGTAAGGACTATCCACTTTGTTTGTCCCGGTAAAATATAAGCAGAACCAGAACTTGAACCCAAGCCATATTCAATCCGGGAAGCACCATAAGAAATATTGGGGTTGGAAAGCTGGGCTGCAAAATCATAATCCCCTTGACCGACCTGAAAAAACTGACTGGAAATTATATTTATAGGTAATATCGCCGGTTCACACGCCTTACCACAGGCCAATGTCCCACAATCAATCCCCTCTTCTTTGCCATTCTTAATTCCATCTGTACAAGAAACTTTCGGCATCAAACTATAATAAACGCTATATCCAATCCCGCCCAAAATCAAAACAAATACTAATCCAATAATAAGCTGTTTTTGAGTCCGTCCGTCCATGGGTTTTATTTTAACATAAAACAAAAAAGGCGTCCCTCCACAGAGACGCCTGCCTGCTTTTAAAAATCCCCGCGTTTTGTAAATCTATTATCATTAGTATCAAATTAACTTTGATACAAGCAAGTGGATAACCCCGCCGTTGAAAAGGAATGACTGGTTTTAACAACTTGCCTCATGCACACAAAACCTATATAAATTAGCCCTACCTTCATTTTGTATCTGATTAAATTTGTTCCTTTTCAACGGCGGGGATAACTAAATTTGAGCAAACTTAAAACCATTAGTCTGGCGACGACTCCCCTCGCGGGGATTTCCTACTGGTCACTACCCTTCGCCGGAACCTCACTTCTGATGTTCGGATGGGGGCCGAGACAACTGCTTGTCTCGGCCAGGCGTTTTAGGCGGAGCTCCTGTGGAGCCGTTAAAAAACGCCCTGGGGATGTGTGAGCTGAGGTAAAATTTGAAGCATTCGAGAAAAACAAAAACGAGCACATTCATGAGCATTGTAGGGCAGCTACCTACTTTCGCCGGTGGAAACCGACTATCATGGGCCTTAAGGGATTTCACTTCTGTGTTCGGGATGGGAACAGGTGGAGCACCCTTGGCATAGCTACCTTACAATAACCACGAGAATTCATGCTCGTTTTTATTTTTACTTATTTTCACAATTTTCACAAAAGAAACTTAATTTTACAAGGAAGTCATTACCCATTAAAAATGATTTATTAGTAGCTCTCGACTTAACACATTACTGTGCTTACATCTGAGCCCTATCAACCTCGTCATCTCCGAGGAATCTACGATACTTAATCTTGAAGCCTGCTTCGCGCTTATATGCTTTCAGCGCTTATCAGAACCGAACATAGCTACCCAGCCGTGCCGCGGGCGCGACAGCTGGCAGACCAGAGGTTCGTTCATCCCGGTCCTCTCGTCATATCCTCATATATCACTATATGTATAGACTATATCTTTCTCCAATCGCGTATGCGATGTGGGAGATCGGCATCTTATGGAGGCTAAAAAGCCCTCCATCCGTCCTCCACTCATTAAAGAGCTCGGGAACAAGTCGTTACGGGGTCAGACCCAAAATTGTCATTAGCTCATCTTTAGTTTTTTTCTTTTTGTAACATAGTTATTATTTTGAATTATTAAAATAAATTTAATTAATTCTAACAATTTTTTGTTACTCAAGATTGAACTTTTACTCAAGAGATCAGACGCTTTACACAAAGCATCCGCCTGATCTTTCTTGAACTTTATAAATGGGATTAAATCTTTAAGAATATCTCTAACTTGCTTGAATCCATTTATTCTTAGTTCGGTCATTCCATCATTTCTTTTGGATATATAACCTATACCAAGAACATTCTTGATCCAATATAGAGACTTCCCATGCCTACTGTCTTGATAAAAACAGATAGTGCACATAAATCGCCATTTTTTCTTGCCATCTTTCCTTTTCTTGATTTGGAGCATTAAGCTCCCATCTCCATCGAGAAAACCGGCAATATAAGCTAAATTAATTTTAGATCGACTTCCCACGATATTGTCTTAATAATTTCTGGTCCTCAAGTGAACTGTACCATGATTTTCGGACCGATACAATCATAGTTATCAACGGATTTAAGGCGAAGTTTCTAGAGCGTGCTTTAGCCGCTCAAGAATCGCCTCCAGATTTATTAAGATTCCACCGTTATTAGCCGAATTGTCATCACGGATTACTCCGTGAAGTAGCAATTAATTTACTAGGGACAACCCTTCTCAAGTATCAACGCCCGCACCAGATATGGACCAACCTGTCTCACGCATGTTTCCACGAATTACTTCGTGCATTGGACTGTAACTTCATCCGTTCTGGATGGTTTACATTCAGTCTCTACGGGCTTCTGTAAAATTACAGAATTCCCTCGGTATTGTCCTTCAAGGATTTCACCGAAATTAGTAAACGATTTATTTTCTATTCCTAGAAAATAACGCCGTGTCATAATGTCTTTTACCTCGGATTCAAACAGTTCAAAAACTGAATAATCCATTTTTGTTTCAATTCCGTTGCTGAACGGTTTGAACCCAGCTCGCGTACCCTTTTAATTGGCGAACAGCCAAACCCTTGGGGCCTTCTTCAGTCCCAGGATAGGGCGAGCCGACATCGAGGTGCCGAACTTTGCCGTCGCTATGAACGCTCGGGCAAAACCAGCCTGTTATCCCCGGAGTAGCTTTTATCTGATGATCTTCTCCGCTCCTACGAGCAAGAGTCGGTTCACTAAGTCCTGCTTTCGCAACTGCGCGGCACATCCGCCTTGCAGTAAAGCTGGCTTTTGCCTTTACGCTATCGTTCCGATTTCCATCCGGAACTAGCCAACCTTGATGAACTTCTCCATTACTTTTTAGGAGAAAAGTGCCCCACTTAAACTGCCCACCAGGCACTGTCTTGATTACACCCTAAAAATTTGGAATTTAGATAAAACTAAAATTACTCCCAACCAAATAGAAGTCCTATTCGGTATTCCAGGAGCTAACTTTAGCTTGAATCTAATTCCACCCTTTTAGGGTGTAACCAGTTAGAGCTACAAATCGTTAAAATGAGTGTTTCATTGGCGGATCCATCCACCCCGAGAGGTGGACTTCAAATCCTACTCACTACGCTACGTATAACAACTCGTAGACCAATACCAAGCTACAGTAAAGCTTCCGGGGTCTTTCCGTCTTGGTGCGGGTAGTCGGCATCTTTACCGACATTGCATTTTCACCGGGCTATTGGCTGAGACAGTCCCCCAGTCGTTCCGCTATTCATGCGCGTGGGAACTTACCCCACAAGGTATTTCGCTACTTTTAGACAGTTATAGTTACTGCCGTCGTTCACCGGCGCTTCGGGCGTTAGCAATACATCTTGCGACATACCACCTTCACCGTTAACGTTCCGGCACCGGACAAGCGTCACCCCGTATACATCGCCTTACGGCTTAGCACGGAGTTGTGTTTTTGATAAACAGTCGCCAGGGGTTCTTTAGCTGTGGCCCTCTTTCAAGGGCAGGCCTTATCCCGAAGTTACGGCCGCTTTTTTGCCGAGTTCCTTAGCCAATAATCACCCGTTCGCCTTGGTGCACTTACACCTGCCTACCTGTGTCGGTTTGCGGTACGTGCGCTTATATAATAAATTTAGAGACTTTTCTTGGAACACTATTCGGTCAAATCAAGCCTTGCGGCAATTTCTTTCGCTATCTGATGCGCCTTGCGGCTGGAACCGGATTTGCCTGGTTCCCATCTTACGAGCAAAGACACAAATCCAATAATGTGCTTGACCTTTTGTAGTCCGTCATCCCTTCAAATATATAAGCGGGGCCGGAATATTAACCGGCTGACCATCGCGATCCCTTGCCCTTAAGCAAGGTTACGCTTAGGGTCGCCTAACCCTCCGATGATTGACATCGCGGAGGAAACCTCAGGCTTTCGGCGGTCTTGGCTTTCACAAGACTTGCGGTTACTCATCCCAACATTCTCCCTTCTTAACGCTCCAGTCGACTTCACAGTCGGCCTTCACTGCATTAAGAATGCTCCCCTACCACGCGTCCAATTAAAAATCGGACGCATCCACAATTTCGGTATAAAGCTTAGCCCCGTTACATTGTCGGCGCATCTTGCCTTCCGTCCGAAGACGGATCGAGTAGTGAGCTGTTACGCACTCTTTAAAGGATGGCTGCTTCTAAGCCAACCTCCTACCTGTCTAAGGCAAAATACTTCCTTTAACACTTAGCTTTAATTTTGGGACCTTAATTTGTGATCTGGGCTCTTTCCCTCGCGTACACGAAGCTTTGCCCTCGCATACTCACTGGCGTACATTTCATTAGAGTATTCGGAGTTTGTTTGGTAAACCTACCCAAAAGGGCACGGCAAACCACTCAGTGCTCTACCCCTCTAATTACTATACACCGCTGCGCCAAAACGCATTTCGGGGAGAACCAGCTATTACCAAGCTCGATAAGCTTTTCACTTCCAACCACACCTCATCCGATGATATTGCGCTATCAACCGGTTCGGGCCTCCACTTTTCTTTCGAAAAGCTTCACCCTGGACATGGTTAGCTCGCCTGGCTTCGGGTCTTATCCAAACTGCACTTAGAATTAGATACATTCCGCCCGTAAAGGCAGATGTATCTAGTTCTAATTCGCGCTTTTAACACTCGGTTTCCCTATCCATTCGTTCCATAAGAACTTATAGTAGCAATTTAGATAAACTCGTTGGGTCATTCTTCAATAGGCACACAGTCAGCCACACACACCTTGCGGTGCATGAGCCTTCTGCTCTTTGTAGGCACATGGTTTCAGTTACTATTTCACTCCCCTAACCGGGGTTCTTTTCACCTTTCCCTCACGGTACTTGTTCACTATCGATCACTAAAAGTATTTAGCCTTATCCAGTAGTATGGACAAATTCACCCCGGACATTCTTATCCTGGGCTACTCAGGTAACAAAACAGAAGTCCGAATGTTTTCGCTTACAGGACTATCACCTTCTTTGGTCGGCCGTTCCAGGGCCGTTCTGCTAACGTTCGGATTTGTAACTTCTTTTAAATCTTTAACACCGTCTTCGATGGAAGATTACGATGTTAAAAATTCAAGTGTCTCGTCCCTATTACCCCGCCCTCCTAACAATTGCTTGCTTGAAAAACGGTTTAGGCTATGCCCTTTTCGCTCGCCGCTACTAAGGGTATCTATTCTATTTCTTTTCCTCTGGGTACTGAGATGTTTCACTTCGCCAGGTATACTTCCCGCTTTCGCGGAATAATTGTGGTTTACACAATTGGGTTTCCCCATTCGGATATCTCCGGATCAAAGCCTGCTAGACGGCTCCCCGAAGCTTAAGGCAGTCACGCCACCTCCTTCATCGTCTTTTAGTGTCAAGGCATCCTCCATGCGCCCTTATATTTAATGAGTAATGATTCCTTGTAAAATTAAATTTCTTTTGTTTCCCCCGCGATTGCCTTTGGCAATTTTACGGGGTTTGTGATTATTACTTACAATTTTTTACCCGCTATTTCGTAAACTACTTGATAATTTACGAAATGCTTATTTAATTTTCAAGTTTCTTACAATTAACTGCTCGTGAAGAGTATCTAACCTATCACCAGAAGTCAATTTCTTAATAAACTTAGTAATAAAAACACCGCTTTACAGGCGGCTTTGATTGCTTAGCACCAAAAAAGGAGGATTTATCAGCCGCTTGTAATGTTATTTATTAGTGTTTTGTTCATATATCTTTGTAGGTCTTAGTATATCAGAATGCATATCCACAAGTCAACCCCCTTTATTTCGGGCAAGCGGTAAATTCACAATTTGGCCCTGTTCGCCCCACATAACTGCCATCAGGACATTGTTTAGCTTCCTCTGTACATGCAATCGCATTTTTTATGCACCTTCCACCTGCATCCGGGTAGCTTCCATCAAGTCTGCAGGTATATTCTGATGGACACTGGATTCCCGCTATGCCTCCACAAAATTGCCCCGCCGTCATATCTTGGGCGCGTTTCTGAATAATTTCGTCAATTTTCTTCTGCGCCTCTTCAGCTTGCTTAGCGACTTTGGCATCATTTTGCTGATTGGTATATTTTAAATAACTATAAGCACCGAAAAGGACGACGATAATAATTACACCGACTACGGCAATATGCCATCGGTAAGGCATCAATCTATCATTAAGATTTTGTGATTTGGGAATTTCCGGCAGAGGAGGCGAAGTTTGGGCCTGATTTTGACTCTGACCGCCCGGTTGAAATGATTGATAATCCATGGATTAATTATAATAGTTTGAATCTCTATTGCCAATCGTCATATAACAACCAAAACAACCGGCGGAGGGTGTGTGCCTTTTTAAAATTTAGTAAATATTTTTAAAAGGTACACCCCGCAGTCATGCATGGAGGTTGTGTGAGCGACCGAGCGAAGAGCAAGGAAGTACTGAAGTCAGCAGACTGAATGTGCTGTTCTGGTAAACTAAAAAGGGTTGCCTTTCGGCAACCCTTTTTGATAATAATTTTCTTAAACTATTCTGACTTTGTACCAGTAGAATCCGAGGGTACTTAGAAATCCTGTTATCAGTGGGATGTATAACCAGGCTGAAGATGCACCTGTTTTAATATTCAATGCCCCCAAAACCACACCTTGATTTACATTAACATCTACTCGATTGGAGTTAGCTGAGTTAAAATTATCTGCTCTGACTTGGGAAGTATTAATCATAGTTCTCGTTTGACCGGCAGGAATTGTATCTACAGTAGCAAAGAATTTAATCAAGGCCTGTTGGTTAGGGCTTAATGAACCAACATTTATCCCCGAACCGGTTACACCGTTGGCAATGATATTCCCATTTAAACTCGTAGTATTATTAACATAGGTCAGACCGGCAGGAAGTAAATCTGTTACGATTATATTATTGGCTGTTCCATAATTAAGAGTTGAAACAATAATATTAAATTCAATTGTTTGATTTGATGATGCATTAACCGAAGTACTATTGGTTGTTTCTCCCCGACTTATATTCCTACCAAATTTTTGGATACTTACAGCTGTCTGAACTGATTGGGTAATATAGTTGGCAACGATAACAGATGCACCATCTGTTACAGTAGAAGCATTGTCGGCAGTAGCCGATGCATTGTTTGTTAAAGAGGTTGTAGTGTTGTAATAAGGTTGGCTAACAGTTGTACGAAATCTCAACATAGCTGTGCGGCCAGAATAGAACGAACCGAGATTTATGCCTCCGGAAACAATTCCGTCATTCCAATAAGTACCGTCAATGGTCGTACTCCCCGACACATAGTTAAGGCCATACGGCAAAGAATCTGTAACGCGGACATTGTTTGTAGTTTGATAGTTAGAAGCCGACACGCGAATAATAAACTCAACAACATCACCGACATTAGCATTAACCGATTCCACCTCGCCCGTATTGGACGAGATATTGCGGACCGTTTTAGAAACATTCAAATACGAATAGGGTGTTGGCGTCGGTGTCGGCATTAGTGTTGGTGTTGGTACTGGCGTCGGATATGGAGTCGGGATAGGTGTTGGCGAAAATACAAATACAGTTACTGAATCGGATGCAGAATTATTGAAATTGACACAAGTAAGTGTGTAAGTTTTCTGTGCAATCAAGTAATCAGGCCTTACCCCTGAAATTCCACTCCAACCAGTTGGCGAGATACTGCAATCAGTAGCCCCATTCGAAGTCCAGCTTACATTAACAACTGAATCGTAAGGAATAATACAAGAACCATCACTACCATTACATTTAATATCGGCTGAAATTGGAATCGGAGTTTGTGTTGGGGTTGGAGTCGATGTTGGAGTCGATGTTGGTGTGGGTGTTGGTGTGGGTGTTGGAGTCGGAGTTGGAGTTGAACATGGACCGCTGACATATACTGTCGCTAATGCGGTTCCATAACCACCCGAGGAGTTAGTTCCGGTTATTGTATACGTAGTAGTAACTGTTGGTGAAACATATCTATCGCCAAATGATGAAACGGAACCAATGCCTTGATTAATCGAAACGCTAGTAGCATTAACAGAAGACCAAGTTAAGTGAGCCGACTGACCAATACAAATGGTATTGGTAATGCTTAGAGACACCGAAACAGGAAGCACATCCGCATTTACAGGAGTCACGATAATCAATAAAGATCCCAGAAATAGGCTAAATAAGCCGATTATGGTTAATGCCTCTAAACCCTTTAAAGATACTCTTTTTGTACTTGTCATAGTTGTTTGTTAGTTGCCTACTTAGATAGTTAACTCAATCTTTAGATTGTATCATACGACCATATTCATGTCAAGTGCAACAGTTAAATTTGACAATATTTGCAATATCTGGTAGCGTAAAAATACGGCCCGAGATCTCCTTCGCTTTGTTGGAGTATCTGGGTTAAATGGAACTTTAACAGAAAAAGAAGAGGACAGAATGAGAAAAACGATGTTCGTTAGGTTATTCGCGGTAAGTATTTTGCTGATGGCGGGAATCGCCATCAGTGCTTGCAACACGATAAAAGACCCATGCCCAACGTGTCCGTCGCCGGTGGTCACGCCACCGCCACAAGTTTGCGCCACAGCAACGGCAAAACTAAACGTTTTGGTAGTATGTGAGAACGGAACAAGGGTCACGCTATCCGTGATTGGACATGGTGCGGCCTGCGCGACGACACAGAACGAGGCCGACAAAAAAGCACAAGAATTAGCGAACATCGATGCTGCCAAACTAAAGGCCGATGCAGAGGCCGATGCAAGTGCGAATTTGACGGTGGAGTGTAAGTCCAATCCACCGCCACCGCCGCCACCACCTCCTCCTCCTCCACCACCTCCACCGATTTCAGCAGATATTAAATGCAATGGTAGTAATGGTCCTTGTACCATCCCTTACAATTCGGTGGTTAATATAAGCTGGACTTCAAGCGGAGCTACCGGTTGCAGTATTTCGCCAACTGGTTGGAGTGGAATTTCAGGGGTAAGGCCTGATTATTTAACTACGCAAAGGACTTACAACCTTACTTGTGTCAACAATTCCAAGAATTCTGCTACTGATACGGTAACCGTAGTGGTTTCGCCTCCAATTGTCTGTTCCTATGCAGTAGACACGACACCCCTAACCATAGGGCATGGCGGAGAGAACGGAAATATGTCTATCGGCACACAAGACAGATGCAGGTGGACAGCTTCTGATGATGCTGATTGGCTTGAAACTTCGCCTTCCTCAGGAATCGGCAACAACTCAAAGGTGGGTTGGTATGCCGGCCCAAATCCGGGCGGAGCTCAGACGGCCACGTTAACAATAGTAGACCAAAACGGAGTGCCATATCGAAAGAAAATCACCCAAGCCGGTCGACCACAATGATCATTCGGGAGGTTCACCTTTACAGGTGGGCCTCCCGATTTTTTTTACAAAAATTCCAATCACGTTAATTTTTAAATAATAAAAAAGGACTCAACCGGAAACATGTGTTCCAGCTGAGCCCCACTACTTTTACTTCGGCCAGTATGTCAGAGATACTTGGCCATAATAGATACCGGGATATTCCACCCCGACAGCGGTTACTCCCCATGTTAGATGCCGTCCTAGGTCTCCCATGACCCCGACGCCCGCACCCACAAGAGGAAACCAATCTGACCCAAATAGCTCTCTTGCTCCGACCTCTTCAACGCTCGTCGGCGGCCTGCCCATCGGTCCTTGATACCTGTAGGCACGACCAGTAACCCGACCAACACCTCCATGAACAGTCACCATCGGCTGGACTGGCCAGTCTGTAATCCTGAAGACTCGCTCACCGCGAACCCCCCAGACACGCATCCCCTTTGCGACCGTGGTCACTTCCGTGCCACAATTCTCACAAAGATAGCGTGTAGAGGACCTATCCTCAACCAACTTGCCGGCGAAAGTTAGTCGCCAGAAAGAAGACTTTGGTTTTCCGAAGGCCACACCAACATCAAAGGCACGCCCCTGAATATCACAGACATCTCGGTCGGCGAGACGACTGACGATTCCATTGACTGGAACGGAAGAAAAATTACCAACCATCGCGCTGGCCGTCGGACCCCATTGGTAACGGGATTCCTCTTGATACGGCTCGGTAGGTTGAGTTGGCTCAAAGAAGAACTCCCGCACTGGTGGTAGTGGAGAAGGTGGTGGTGGAGGTGGAGGTGGAAGCATTGGAGGCGAAGGCATTGGTGGAATTAGTGCCGGTTTTGAAACAACTGGCCTTTTCGCAACAGCTACGATAGGCACGATAGCAACACTGAATGGCCGTGGATTCATGCACACTTTGCCTGCCGGCGACCCGTAATCAAACAGGTCTCGGCCTTGAGCATCCTGTGCCACCTTGGTTCCGATTGGTCTCATGGCCCAACGCCAGCCATAGCGAGTGTCCATCCAAGTGCACTCTTTTGTCTCCTGTACCCGAAATCCGGCAATCTTCACACGACTGGCATATTTGGTCAGATGCGTGTCGTCAGGCTCATAGAGCTCAAGTGCCTGACACATGGTCATGTCTTGTGGTCCTACGGGCCACTGAATCAGGGATTTTGGATAACCCTTATATCGGTCATCGGGCCACAGATCCTGGGCCGAAGCGACCGAGGCCAACGCCACAACAACGAACGAAACCAACACAACGACGAGAGAATCTTTCATGCGCACATCTGACTCCTTTTGTTAAAAATATCCGTCTTAGCAGAACAGAGTGTTCCACCAAGCTAAGGATTCTATTCAAACGATACAATAATATAAGAGATTCGTCAACTACTGGACCAAATTAGCCACGACAACAATTCTGCCCTTATCTGTTCCGACTGGCCAACAACTAGACAAGATGAGATCGCCGCCCAACCCTGAATCCAAAATCTGCTGGACCGAACCTTTCTCAATAGCCTTCACTTGATAAGTATATTTTTTACCGGCAAATGAAATGTCAATCAAATCGTTGAGCGCGAGTTTATTGAGCAATGAGAAAATAGCAGAGTATTTGGTCCAGGGCGGATTGGAAGAAGAATGACCAACAATAATTGTACTGCCATTTTGGCCGGGATATGCCGAGCCAGGGTAAAGTACAACACCACCCCTAAGCGCATTTAAAATAGTCTTCTCATTACCCGAAAGTACTTGAATAATCGGCGCGCTGATATTTATTTTGGATATAGAAATATTATCTTTAACTGTCACCTGAGGAACTGACGAAATTGGGGTTTTAACCGGCAGTGTCACGATTGGAGTTGGTGAAGTTGCAGCTTGAACAACGGTCGAAAGCGCGACACCAGCTAACAGTTTTTTCTGTTGAGTTTCATATCCGTACAACGCAATATATTCAGCGGTAAGTTTTTCATTATCTGATTCTTCAGAATGAGTAAGCGGGTATTGAACCAAAGAAATAATTAATGGCCCATTTAAAATAGCAAGGAGAACTACAAACACGGCCACAAAAACAGAAGCCAACTTTAAAATACTCGGATTTTTAATATTATTTTCCATTGGATACACTTATTTCTGCCTCATCGGTAATTTGAGTCTTATCAATCATAAAGTTTTCATTCTTTATCATTACAAATGACAGACTTATTGCAATCAATAAAATTGCCCTGAAGATAAAAGCCGGGAATTGAACACTAAAAGCCACAAAAACAGTCAGAAAAAGAATTAGCACGGCCATAGCAACAAAAAGAATCATCACCTTTTTCAAGCTATCATTAGCAAAGAACGAGAATGGTCCATATTCTGCCCAAAAAGATTTTTCCACCATGACGGATTTAACTTGAGGAATAGCTGCAATCGCTTTTCTCAAAGAAATCGGATCAACCTTAACTATAGGTTTAGGGGTAGTGCTTGGTATAGGAGCAATGCTATGGATGGGGCTTAAGCTCGGCTTTGGAGTGATGCTTGGTGTAAAAATTAAACTTGGTTTGGGGGTAACACTCGGTGAAATTTTAGGAATTGATCTTGTTTGAACAGCCAATGCTGGAGTTATCGGCATACCAAATTCCTGCACTACCACTATCGTTTGCTGGCCATTGATTATTCCCGAACCTACCGCAATTCCAACTTCTTGAAAATCGTTTAAGAGCAGGTTTTTTCTGTGAGATTCCGAATTTAGCCAAGCCCTTAGAACTTCGTCAGAAGACATAAAACTCATTGCCAGATTTTCTCCCGCAATCCTGTAATTATAATTAGCCTTATCAAACCAATGCCACGGCTCTATTCCAACTGGTGAAGTGTGGGCAAAATAATTATTCTGAAACATGTCAGCCAATTTAAGCTGAGCCACCGCTTCAAGTCGGGAACTTGTTTGGAGCTTCCCGAAACCATTGGCAACACGGGTTTCATTGGTCAAAACATAAAGATCGTTTTGAGAAACCTGATTAAATATGGTCGCTTCAAAATTACCCCAAAAAGAAACGAGGGTGAGAATCTTTAACCCAACAAGGAAACCAAGAAGGATAAAAAAGACCTGGGTTTCCAGAATTCTTGGCTTAAAGCTATTTTCTTTGCAGGGAATAAAAAAGTCTCTAAATAGGTTCTTTATCATAAATAAGGCACCCGTAAACTATATTAAGCAGGTACACCAAGTATAACCCATTTTTACATAAAGTCAACCTAACTCTCATTTTGTCAAAACCAGAGGACCTTCATTTGTTATAGCAATTGTATGCTCAAAGTGAGCAGCTAATCCGCCGTCTTTGGTAACAAAAGCAAAACCATCTTTTCCGTTTTTAATATTCCACTTTCCCGTCACCACCATCGGTTCAATTGCTATCACCATACCGGCGACGAGCTTCTCTCCTGTTCCAGCTTTTCCATAATTTAAAACCTGCGGTTCTTCGTGAAGCTCTCGCCCCACCCCATGACCAACTAAATCTCTAACCACATTAAATCCCCTGTCCTCAACGTGCTTTTGAATAGCTGAACCGACATCGCCAAGAGTATTGCCAACTTTGGCTTTAGAAATTCCTATTTCCAAAGATTCTTTTGTTGTTTGAATTAAACTTCTTTTAACTGAGTCCCCTTTGTTTCCAACAAGAACTGTTATCGCCGAATCTGTATGAAAACCTTCACGCAAAACTCCCATGTCAATTTTAAGCAAATCACCTTCCCTTAAAATTCTGTCCGACGGAATACCGTGAACAACCTCGTCATTTAGAGAGGTACACAAAACGTTTGGATAGCCGTCAAAGCCTAAAAAGGAACTCTCAACCCCACAAGACAAAACGAGCTCGCAGGCGAGCTTTTCCAAATCGTTGGTGGTAATTCCGGGTTTAACCGCATCTTCAAGTTTCTTTAAAATTTCTCCAAGAATTCTGCCACCATCTTTCATTGTTTTTATTTCTTCTGTTGTTTTAAGATTTACCATAAATTATTGAGAATCTCCCGATGAACATTTTCAATCGGCTGCTCGCCATTTATTTGAACAATATCGTATCCTTGTTTTTTTATGATGTCAAAAGACGGTACAGTACGAGTTAAGTATTCTTGAAATCTTCTACTAATCAACTCCGGCTTATCCAGGACACGAGTCACCAATTCACTGCCATCTTGAGGGCACGTTTTTAAATCTTTAAACTCCGGAAAGTTCGGAATAGGGTGCCTATTAGCCCTACAAATTCGCCTGCCCAAACTTCTTTTGATTGCCTCCTGTTCACTAAGAGTTATCTCAATAAATTTTATATTTTTTTTGTCATAGCTTTTCTCAAGCAAATCTAACTCTGCTTCAGTTTCATAATCAGTTCTAAATCCTCCCGACATAACAATCCCTAATTTTTTGTCAGCAATGTCCTGAATTACCCCGCCAATCCATTTCATAAGAATCTGCGGGTCAATCCACCGGCCAGCCATATAATCTTCTCTCGCCTTTTGGACAATTGGACTATTTGGCTCATCTGCAAATTTTTTTTCAATTATTTTGGAATTTTCTAAATGAACAAGCCCTAATTCCATTGCAAGTAAGTCAGCTTGAGTGCCTTTCCCCGCCGCAATTGGCCCCATTAATGCGATTGCCCAAAACCGTGGTTCATTAGTTTTCATAAAATGAATTAATTATCTGATCCAATCATACCAAATTAAAAACTATAATAAAAATCCCGCCATAGCAGGATTTAATTAACTCAAACCTTGATTCTCGGTTCGAACAAGCGACTTATAAAAAGATCTGCCAGCAATAACTATTGGGTCTTCTTTTAGTTTGGGGTCAAGAATTACTATCTTATCATAAATTTCAAAATCTCTTTGCAACAGCTCCTGAAATTCCGGATTAGAAATCAAGACATCCCAACTTAAGTTAGACCCCTGAAAATTAGTTCTTACCCAGTCCGAAAGAGCGGTTCCATTTTCGCACCATTCTCGTAACAATTTCAAAAGTTCTTCTTCCGACTTTTTTGCATTAGAACTTTTTCCCCTAAAAAATATGATTCCCCACACAAAACACACAACAACAAAGGCCAGAAAGAAAATAATAATATTACCAAAAATTACAGATAGAGACGGAAAAATCTCAACCGGACTGAAAGCTATGGCTACCATCTTTATCCTTTTCAATCTTCTTTAAGAACTGTCCTATACCATAACACAAAATTATAAAAACAAAAGCCCCGTAGTAGAAATTCGAGAAGCTTCGCTATTCAGGCAAAGCTCGAACTTCACTACGGGACATGGGCCGCCGATGTCTCGCGATGAGACACGGCGGCCAGAGTAGCCTGTTGTTGGAAACAGACAACTCATGCAAGGGCGTAGCAGAGGACGCCCGTGACAACTGGCACAATGACAGCCATCACGGTAATTCCGATGTTTGCCACGCGTCGAGCCTGGCTGTACTGTTCCTCTGTCGTAGGTCCTTGAGCGACATAAACGACAGACATGATGCACGCAAGGCCTCCTGCCATACCGATGGAATAGAGACCTACTACCAACGCCGCTTCGTGCGCCTTCAAAAGCTCGATCATCACAAACCTCCTTGTTAAACAACTGTTTAACTTATGCTACAATTATACCATGAAAATTCATAAAAAGCAAGGCAACAAAAAACCGGCCCTTTAAGCCGATTTCAGAGAAAATTTGAACCTCTATTGCTAACCACCACCTACAACTTAAGCAACCAGCGGAGGGAGACACTTTTTACAAAATTAGTACAATTTTTAAAAAGGCGTCTCCCTCCGTACGCATAGAGGTTGTGTCAGCTATTTAATATTCATACATACTAAGTTGGGCATCTACCTGCTTCATAATTTCCAATGCCACAGAAACAACGATAAGAATCGACGTACCGCCGACAGTGAATGTAGTAATACCTGTCGCACCCTGAACGATATTTGGCATAACCGCTATTAAGCCCAAAAATAATGCCCCAACAAGAGTAACCCTGTTTAAAAGATGGTTCAAAAATTGAGCCGTCATCGGACCCGGTCTGATGCCAGGGATATATCCCCCTTGCTTCTGAATATTTTCTGATATTGATTTTGGATCAAATGTAACTGCCGTATAGAAATAAGTAAACAGAACAACCAAAAAGAAATAGGCGATGGAATACCAAAGTTGATTCTGGACAAAATTAGTGAAAAAAGTTGCAACCCTTGAAACAATCACGATACTGGAACCGGCAAAAAAATTACCAACCATTCCAGGGAAAAGTAAAAGTGACAACGCGAAGATAATAGGTATCACACCGGCATTATTAACCCTCATTGGTAAATATGTGGAAACCCCACCGTACATTTTCATTCCCCTGACCCGCCTTGCGTAATTAATCGGAATATTTCTTTGAGCTTCAGAGATATAAACGACTCCAACAATAACAACCAAGGCAACAACTACAAAACCGAGGTAAGTAAACAGTTGACTCATATCAAAAGTAAAAAGTGTTTGCTGTATAGCTGTAGGAAACCCGGCCACAATACCAGCAAGAATTAAAAGAGAAACACCATTGCCAAGATTCTTTTCGGATATTAATTCTCCAAGCCACATAAGGAACACGCTTCCGGCAATTATAACCGAAATAGCTGTAACCCAATCAATCGGTCCAAGCTGACCAATAATATTTTGCCTCGTTAACAAGACCAAAAAACCATAGCCCTGAAGAGCAGCTAAGGGAACAGTCAGAAGACGCGAATATTGATTAAATCTCATCCTACCGGCCTCTCCTTCATATTTATACATCTGCTCCAAGCTTGGAAATATCATGGTCAGAAGCTGCATTATAATAGAACCCGTAATATAGGGGCCTAAACCAAGCATTGCTATAGAAAGAGTAGACAACGAACCGCCCGTAAAAGAACTAATCAATCCAAAAAATTGGTTCTGAGCAAAAAAGTCTTTCAAGCGCGATACATCGACAGCCGGAATAGGGATGCTGGAAACCAAACGAGATACAGCCAATAAGAAAAAAATAAACAAAACTTTGTTCCTCAAGTCCGGTCTTTTGAATATTTGTAAGATTTTATCCATTAGTTAATTGTGCCGCCTGATTTTAATATTTTCTCCCGGGCAGATTTGGAAAATATAAACCCCTTGAATTCCAACCTCTTTTTGAGTTGTCCTTCACCGAGAATTTTAACGTCCTTTCTAGCTAATAACTCCGGGGTAATTTCCTGACCATCTTCAAATTTATTGAAAAAATCTAAATTTAAAACCTTGACCTTGTCATGTCTTAACTGAAAATATCGGTGTTTAACGTGAATCCTAGTATTGCCGCCTTTACCTGGCTTTTTAGTAGCACCTCTCAATTTTGGAAAAAGTTGCCAAAGACGATTGTCTCCGCCCCTGAAACCCTGTTTGAACCCAGCTCCGGCTCGGGACTTTTGTCCCTTAGTGCCCTTGCCTGATGTTGTGCCTCTTTTGCCACCACGACCAACACGCTTAGCATCTTTTCTTTTTGTATGCGATTTTAATTGATTTAAATTCATATTATTTGGAAATTTTTTCCTTGATTCTTAACTTTTTTAGGGCCTCAATCGTGGCCATAGCTATATTAACTTTATTATTGGTTCTTTCCAAAAGTTTTCCTGTCAGCTTAGTAATACCCGAAAGCTTAGCTACGACTCTGACCGGTCCGCCTGCTTTGACTCCGCCTCTGGCCGGTTTTAGCAATACAACAGCACTGTTGTATTTAGCTTCAACCTGATAAGGAATCGTTCCGTCTTTAATAAGAATAGTAACCAAATTTTTCTTGGCCTGGTTAAAAGCTTTCTGAACCGATTGGGCCACATCTTTACCCTTGGCCATTCCTACTCCGACTTTGCCTTTTCCATCTCCAATAACGATTGTTGCCCTGAAACTAAATCTCTTGCCCCCTTTGGTTACACGGGAAACTCTGGCAATATCTAAAACCTTCTGATCATATTCAGATTTATTAGCAAAACCACCTCTGCCTCCTGGTCTCCTTCCGCGACCACCAAAACCTCCTCGGCCACCACCTCTTTGACCTCCGCCAAACCTTTGACTCCCCGGTCTTGGTGCTTGCTCCGGTGCCGGTACTGGTGTTATTGCCGGTGTCGGTACGTTTGTATTGTTAGGTATTTCGTTTTCCATTGTTATATTTTAATTCCGCCTTTTTTTAATCCTTCGGCCACCGCTTTTACTCTGCCGTGGAATTTAAATCCGCCTCGGTCAAAAACAGCTTCGGTAATCCCCACCTTCTTCATCTTCTCAGCCAAGGCCTCTCCAACCATTAAAGCTCCCACTGATTTTTTATTTTTAGCCTTAACTTTTGATTTCTTTCCGCTATAATTAGACACGCTCACCAGTGTTTTACTCGTCTTATCATCTATCACCTGAGCATAAATATATTGGTTGCTTTTAAAAACAGCAACCCTCGGCCTTTTTGAAGAGCCCTGAATTTTTGCCCTAACTCTCTTGTGACGGCTTAACCTATGTTGTCTTTTTGCTTGAGGTTTCATGTTTAAATTTTTTAACCGGCGGCAACTGCTTTCTTTCCTGCTTTTCTCTTTATAATTTCACCTTGATATCTTATTCCGCTTCCTTTGTATGGTTCGGGTCTCCTCCATGATCTTATTTCTGCGGCTGTTTTACCAACCAATTCATTATCCATACCTTGAATCCTAATTACATTTTTCTCTGCTTTAAAGGTTATCCCCTCTGGAGCTTTTACAGTAATGGGGTGAGAAAATCCCAATCCCAACTCTAAGTCATTCCCTTTTACTACCGCTTTGTATCCAACCCCTTGAAATTCCAGAACAGTTTCGAATCCTTCAGTAACCCCCTTTATCATATTTTTAATAAGAGCGCTGGCCAATCCCCATGTCGCGCTATCTTCGATGTTTTTTGGAGTAATTTTTAAAACTTCTCCTTCTATATTTAAATCCATATCTCCGGGAATAAATCTTTTTAATTCTCCCTTCGGACCTTTAACGGAAACCAAACCATTATCCATTTTTATCTGGACATCTTTTGGTATCGCCATAGGTTTTTTTCCAATTTTGCTCATATATTTACCAAACTTCACAAATTATTTCTCCTCCAAGACCTAATTTTTTAGCTTCTCTTGAGCTAAGAATGCCCTTGGAAGTTGAAATAATAGCCATACCATATCCGGAACGGACAGGTTTTATCTCTGTAGCCTTAACATACATTCTTCGGGAAGGACGGCTGATAAGCTTAACCCCACCCAACCCCCCCTGATTATCCAGATATTTTAGTGTTAGTTGAAGATATTCATGTTCAGTCTTTTTTGCTTTTTTATTCTTTCTCTCAACTTCGGATATATATCCCGTTTCTTTTAAAATATTGGCAATCTTTAATTTAACCCTTGAAAAAGGTACCACAATTTGCTCGCCTTTCACGGCTTGAGCATTCTTTATTCTTATTAACATGTCCGCTATTGGATCGTTTACCATGATGATTTTTTAACTCCCGGTAGCTGACCAGCACTGGCCAATTCCCTGAAGTGTATTCTACACAAACCAAAACTTCTCATATAGCCACCCTTTCTTCCGCACATAAAACATCTTCGGACTATTCGGCTGGAATATTTAGGTTTCTTATTGGATCTGGCAATTGTTGATTTTTTTGGCATATTATTTCTTAATTGGGAATCCCAGTTGTTTTAAAAGCTCAACTCCTCTTTCTCTGTTTTTGGCTGTTGTAACTACAGTAATTTCCAATCCAAAGATGTCTTTAATGTTTTCATAATTTATTTCGGGAAAAATACTGGACTCTTTAATGCCAAAATTAAGGTTTCCCATCTTATCAAAATTCTTTGAATCGATACCCCTGAAATCCCTAGATCTTGGAAGAGCGATGGAGATTAATCTATCCAAAAAATCATACATCCTTTTCCCTCTCAAGGTAACCGAAATTCCTACATTTACGCCTTGTCTTAACTTGAATCCCGATATTGACTTCTTGGCTTTCCTATAAACAGTTTTCTGACCGGTAATCATCGACAGTTCTTTCGCAATTCTTTCTATTGTTTTTTCTTCTTTTACAAACTTACCAACTCCGGTATTTATAACAACTTTTTCTATTTTTGGAACAGCCATCACATTATCGATTCCAAAAGCTTTCTGCATCGCAGGACTCACTGTTTTTCTATATTTTTCTTGTAGTCTTGGCATATAGTTAAGAGGCATTATTGTACCTCACTTTTACACTTTTTACAAATCCTAATTTTATTCTCTCCTTCAAATTTGTATCCTATTCTGGTCATTTTACCGCATGATTTACAGACCAAAGCCACACTTGAAGCACTGACCGCTCTCTCTTTGCTTATTATCTGACCTTTTTGCCCTTGCTGTCTGGCCCGAACATTCTTTTTTATCAAATTTAAACCTTCTACAACAACCCTGTCGATATTTGGTATGACCATAGAAATTTTACCGGTTCTTCCCCGGTCTTTTCCATTCAGCATTATTACATTGTCTCCTTTTCGTAATTTCATAAAAATATTTATACTAATTCTTCTGCTAATGAAGCAATCGTATTATATCCTCTTTCTTTAATTTCTCTTGGAATCGGACCAAAAATTCTTCCCCCCTTAGGCTCTTTCCCATCTAAAATTACTACCGCATTATCGTCAAACCTGATATATGTGCCGTCTTTTCTACGGAATGGTTTTCTTTGTCTGACTACAACCGCCCTCAAAACTTCTTTTTTCTTAACTAATTTTCTCGGCTCGGCAACTTTTACTGAAACAACTACAATATCTCCGAGCTGGGCATATCTGTGACGAGAACCGCCAAGAACCTTAAAGACACCCACTTTTTTGGCTCCTGAATTATCCGCAACACCTACAATTGAACGAAGCTGTAACATATATTTAAACTTTTTTAATTGGATTTTTCTTTATTACCTGACTCAACTTTTCCGGTGACAATCCATCTTTTTTCTTTGGACATCGGTCTAGTTTCCTGAATTAAAACCTGGTCTCCAGTGTGATATTTATTCTCTTCATCGTGGGCTTTATATTTCTGAGAAACCTTAAAATATTTCTTATATTTCGGATGCTTCTTCAAACTCGAAACCTTCACCACCACGGTTTTAATCATCTTGTCAGATACGACTACCCCCTTAAGAATCCTCGTTTTATTATTTGTTTCCATTTTTTTTGATTATAGTTAAAATTCTGGCAATTCCTTTTTTTGTTTTCTTGATCTGGCTAAAATCTTTTAATCTTTTCTCGCCCAGCTCAAAATTAAACTGCAAAAGCTTGGTCTTAAAATCTTTCAATGCCGTATTCAACTCTTCCGTAGTTTTGTTTTGTAAATCAATTTTTTTCATGAAAATTTATCTTTTTACTATTCTTGTTTTTATCGCAAGTTTATGTGAACCAAGTTTTAATGCCTTTCTGGCCAATTCTTCCGATAATCCGTCTATCTCAAAAATTATCCGCCCAGCCTCAACCACCGCCACAAAATGATCCAAAGTTCCAGCACCACCACCCATTCCAAGTTCTCCTCCATGGTTAGTGCGAGGCTTATCTGGAAATACGCGCATCCAGATTTTGCCACCCCTGGAAACAAACCTCGTCATAACACGTCTTGCTGCCTCCAACTGGTTCGCTTTTATCCAGCTTGATTCCTCAGCCTTCAAGCCAAAACTTCCAAAACTCAAATACGTGCCTCTTGTGGCCTTATCTTTTAAATTACCTTTATGAACTTTTGGATGTTTTACTCGTGCTGGTTGCATATATTTATTTATTATCTCCTTCAAACTTTTCTCCTTTATAAATCCACACTTTTATTCCTATCGTTCCATATGTGGTATGGGCGGTTGCTTTTGCGTAATCTATATCAGCTCTCAATGTCTGTAATGGCAGATTGCCTTCTTCCAAGTGTTCGGAACGCGCAATTTCAGCTCCATCTAAACGTCCACCAAGCAAAATCTTTGCACCCTTAACCTGCTTTGAAGAAATAATCTTGGCCAAGGTCTGTTTCATTATTCTTCTGAAGGGGGTCCGTTTTTCTATCTGATCAACTATCGACTCCGCCATTATCATTGCAGACGATTCCGGGCTTTTGACTTCTTGGATTTCTATTCTGACATTAACCTTGTTTTTAAGTAATTTCTGAATAGCGGTTTTTAATTCTTCAACCCCGGTGCCCCCGCGTCCTATCAATAGCCCAGGTCTTGCGGAAAAAATAATTACGTTTAAGGAGTCGGTTCCTCGTTCAAGTTCAACCCTGTCTACGCTCATGTTCTTTAATTTTTTATTCAGAAACAATCTTGCCGCAACATCGTCTTTTAAATACGCCACATATTTGCGGCCACCAAACCAGCGGGACGCCCAGTCTTTTTGAATACCTATCCTGAATGATGTTGGTGATATTTTTTGTCCCATATAATTTATACCTGTTTTCTTCTGAATAATCTTTTAGCTATACTCCCCACACTTTTCTTTCCTATTTCGGTCTTAACCTCGTGTTCTTGTCTCTTTACTTCTGTCTTTGTTGATTCCTCTGCAATGGCTGCCGTTTTTTCTTTAGCTTTCTTTTCCGGTGCCTGTTTTAATCCTGACACTCTTTCATCAAGAACAAGTCTTACCTTACTGGTTTTCTTTTGAATTTCTCCAGCCCTTCCTTGTGCTTTCGGCCTGAATCTTTTTAACTTAATTCCTTCGTCTACAAGAAATTCTTTAATATAAAGATTACTCTTAACCATGCTAAAATTATTTTCCGCATTGGCAATAGCCGAATTCAATAATTTCATCAACGGTAAAACAGGCCTTTTCATGAAAAACTCCATCTGATTTAAAGCATGGATAACATCTTTGTTTTTAAGCAAATTAGTAATAGCCCGGACTTTTCTCGGGGCAATTCTCAATCCATTCAGTTGTGCTTTAACTTCCATGATTAATGTTTAAATAATTAATTATTTTTTCGGTGCAGCTGGTGCAGCTCCTTCGGCCGGAGCTTTGGCTGCTTGGGCAGCTTCAATCTCCTTCTGCTTTTGGGCAGCTTCTAATTCCCTCTGCATTCTTCCGCCGTGTCTTACAAATTTTCTGGTTAATGAAAATTCTCCCAATTTATGTCCAATCATATCTTCCGTCACAAAAACTGGAACATGAACTCTGCCATTGTGCACACCAAAAGTGAATCCTATCATTTCCGGGATAATAGTGCAGTCCCTAGCCCACGTCTTGATAATCACCTTATCGCCCGCTCTAAGCTTGCCTACTTTTTTTAATAGCTTTTCATCAACATATGGTCCTTTTTTAAGTGATCGCGACATATTATTTGTTTCTTCTTATAATGAATTTACCTGATTTTTTCTTTTTGTTTCGCGTTTTTCTTCCGCCCGTTACCTTTCCATAAGCAGTCTTCGGACGTCTTGTTCCTCTACCCTGTCTACCTTCTCCGCCTCCATACGGATGATCAACCGGATTCATGGCCGTACCTCTTACTTTTGGTCTTCGGCCAAGCCATCTAGAACGCCCCGCCTTACCCAAAACCATTGTGCTGTGTTCAGCATTAGAAACCTGCCCAATAGACGCATACGACTCTCCCAAAACCCTTCTTGATTCAGATGAAGGCATTACCAACTGAACAAATCCGCCCTCGCTTGCCAAAACAGTAGCTCCGGAACCTGCCGACCTAACGATTTTTCCGCCTTGTCCCGGTAATAATTCCACATTGTGAACGAGAGATCCTTGCGGAATATTCTTAAGTTTCATTCTGTTGCCGGGTCTTATTGGAGCTTGTTCCGAAGCAATAATCGTGTCCCCCACTTTCAATTCTTGCGGAGCCAATATATATCTTTTCTCTCCGTCTGCAAAATGAATCCTAGCGATTCTTGATGTTCGGTTCGGATCATATTCCAAGGCTGCCACTTTTCCTGGAACATTCAATTTGTCAGTCTGCTTAAAATCTATATCCCTAAACAACCTCTTCGCCCCACCGCCTTTTCGGGGGCCAGTAATTCTTCCTCTATTATTTCTGCCATACGATTTGCTGAATCCCCATTTATGCGACTTTAAAGGCTCAATCTTGGTTAATTGAGAAAAATCGTATCCTTTCATTCCTCTTCTGGAAGGTGTTGTTGGTTTATATTCTTTCATGTCTAAGGTCTAGCTTGTTCTATTGTTTGGCCTTTTTCTAAAACTACAATTGCTTTTTTAAATTCTGACCTAAAACCAGGGTGCCGGCCTAAATCTCTTCTCTTTCTCGGCATATTTAAAACCTTAACACTTGTAACTTTTACATTGAAAAGTTTTTCAACTTGCTTTCTTATCTGACTCTTATTAGCGCTTCTAAAAACCTTAAAAACATATTGATTAAATCCGTTCAGTAAAGAAGCCTTCTCACTGATATAAAAATTCTTTAAAACTCTGTATGCTTCCGCATTTCCTGTAATCGGCAGTACAGATGATATTTCTTTTGCTTCTTCCACTAAAACATCTTCCTTTTTTGAAGGTTTCCCTGGCCGGGCAGGCTTGTTCTTTTTGTCTTCTTTTTTGAAAAGATTTAATGCCATATTATTTATTTACCAAAAAGATTATTTAAAGCATCCACCGAATCTTTAACCAAAACCAGGTATTTATGGGAAAGAACCTCCAATGGATTCAAGTTCCTGGCTTCAATAACCGAAAGATTCGTCAGATTATTCGTTGATCTCTTAAACCTATCCTCGCTTAAGGGCAGAATCAATAACGCATTCGGCTTCTTGTCCATTAAAGCTGAAAAGTTTTTCATAATCAAAGCCATCTCTTTGGTCTTCGGATTTTCCAGGCGGATCTCATCTAATATAAAAACTTGTTTGTCTTTTACTTTTGAAGATAAGGCCATCAGCAAAGCTTTTCGAGCCATTTTTTTATTTATTTTCTTCTTAAAATTTCTTTCTTTGGTCGGGCCTCCAGTTACTCCTCCGCCTTTCCATATTGGTGAACGAATAGAAGCATGTCTAGCTCGGCCGGTACCTTTTTGTTTCCACGGCTTTTTGCCTCCGCCCCTTACTTCCCCCCTACCCTTAGCATGAGCAATAACCTGTCTCTTATTAGACCTCAGTGATGTTACAATCTGGTGAACCAAATCATTGTTCATTGCCAAATTGAAAATCGTATCAGGTAATTCAACCTTTCCAATATTTTCAGCCTTTTGGTTGTATAATGGGTATTCCATATTATTTTTGTTCTTGAATCACTAACAATTGACCCCTATATCCCGGAATCGCACCCTTAATCGCAAGTAATCCACTCTCAACATCAACTCTCACGATTTTTAAACCTCTTGTAGTTATCTGATCAGTTCCCATTCTTCCGGCCATTCTCATTCCTTTTAGCGTATGCTGGGGGAATCTTTGGCCGATTGAACCGGCATGCCTTGCAACATGATGGTGACCGTGACTGTGGGGCATTCCGTGAAAGCCATGTCTTTTCATAACGCCCGCAAAGCCCTTACCCTTGGACACGCCCGTAACTCTTACTTTGTCTCCTATAGCAAAAGCAGAAGCATCAAACTTGTCCCCCACCTTAAGAGTCAACGCTTCGGTCGTTTCCCCGACCGCTATGTGTTTGGATTCTTTATCTCTGACTTCTTTTAAGCATCTGAAATTGCCGAGGTCTTTATTGTGTCCTTTTTGGGGTTTGTTTATGTTTTTAATCTTTTTAGTTCCAGTTCCAACCTGAACCGCTTCATAGCCGTCTTTTTCTTTTGTTCTGACCTGAACGACAACATTGGGTTCAATTTCAACAACGGTAACAGGGACGACTTTTCCGTCTTCCTCAAATACCTGACTCATCCCCAATTTTCTTCCAAGAATAAATTTCATATTGTTGAACTTGTTCGCCCTCCGCTAACTATCGTCAGCGGTACGGGCCCTAAAGGGTTTGTTCAATATTTTTGTTAAAAGCTCCGGTGCTCATTCGCCATACTCCAGTATGGCTTATCCCGCTCCTCGC
>Ga0172379_10001398_pt1 | contig 48041 bp, 30 predicted proteins | sample GrowelOW334metaG_FD_119756 | JGI IMG/M metagenome (GOLD analysis project Ga0172379, IMG submission 119756) | Groundwater microbial communities from an aquifer near a municipal landfill in Southern Ontario, Canada - Groundwater well OW334 metaG | ecosystem: Environmental > Aquatic > Deep...
AACGGTTGGTCCATTCAGTGCAACAGGATTCTTCTTCGGCAGAAAATTATTTCAACAACTAAAAGTGCCTATTGGTTTAATCCAATCAACATGGGGAGGAACGCCGGTTGAAGCCTGGACAAGTGGAAAATATATTACTCAACATCCTGATTACAAAAACTTTGCGGAAACATTTGAACTGGGGAAAAAAGATAATGAAAATTATATGAAGTGGCTTTCAAGCCGAACGATTGTTGATGTTGAAGAACAGCGGATAAAATCAGATTGGAGATCGTTGAATCTGAACGATTCTTTAATTTCCTTGAAAAATTATAATGATAGTGGTTGGAATGTAATGTCTCTGCCCACATTATGGGAAGAAAAGATCGGTGACTATAACGGCGTGTTGTGGTTTAGAAAAAAAATTGAAATTTCATCCACATGGGAAAATAAGGAACTGGTGATTGAACTTGGCCCGATTGATGATTATGATGTCACATTTGTCAACAATATGAAGGTTGGAGCAATTGATACCGGTGGTGCTTGGAATAAGAAAAGAATTTATACGATTCCCGCAGAGATTGTAAAAGATTCTATTATGTCCATTGCGGTTCGAGTAATTGATGTTATTGGCGGAGGAGGAATCTATGGCTCTTCAGCTCAAATGAATATTCACCCAAAAGAGAGCGAAGAAAAAATTAGCCTTGCCGGTGATTGGAAATATTCTATTACTGCCGAATTTAGAAATAACAAATTGTATCTATTTGACAGCGGCACAAAAGATTTTGAAAAACGTCCGATCAAGGGCATAGAACTCACGGCGAGTGTGCCAACCTCACTCTATAACGGAATGATCGCGCCGTTGATTCCGTATTCGATTAGAGGAGCAATATGGTATCAGGGAGAAACAAACACTGGAAATCCCGAAGCATACAGAACATTATTTCCGTTGATGATTAAAAATTGGAGAGAAGATTGGAAGAATGAGTTTTCATTCTACTTTGTACAGATTGCACCGTTCCAATATGGCGATCGAACACAGTCACAACGATTGAGAGAAGCACAACTTTTTAGTCTTTCTGTTCCCAAAACTGGAATGGCTGTAACGCTTGATATCGGTGATTCCGCTGATGTTCATCCAAAAGACAAGCAGAGTGTCGGCGAGCGCCTTGCGCGATGGGCGTTGGCAAATGATTATGGAAAAAAGAAAATAACTGTTTCCGGTCCGTTATATACATCATATAAGGTTGTGGAAGATAAAATAGTTCTTTTATTTAAGTATGCGGATGGATTGAAAATGAAATTGTATGACGATAGAACGTATTTCCAAATTGCAGGTGCAGATAGTGTATTTAAGGATGCAGTTGTGGATGTGAAAAAGAATACGCTGATTGTGTCTTCCAGTGAAGTGAAAAACCCAATTGCCGTACGATATGGATGGGAAAATGTTGTGCATGGAACATTATTCAATAAATTTAATCTTCCGGCTTCTTCGTTTAGAACGGATACTTGGAACGATTAAATGAATGTAGCGTATTTCATTTAGTTACAGTTCCAATTAGAGAATGCTGCATAAACAGAATAAGGATTTAATAGTTCAGACCAAATGCTTACAGAAATTGAAATCGAAAGGTAGATAATTATCTGCCCTTTATTTTAGGACGTTACAGACTTAATCCCAGTATAGATTGGGATTTTTTTATTTTAAATAATTTTGCATTGATAGAACGGCTCAATCTTGCTGCACAAAGATTGAAAATTGTTCTTAAATTAGTTTTTTAGACGGAAATCACAGCATTGGGGGCTAAAAATCTTGGAAGTATAGGCAAAATTTTTTATATTATTCGGCTAAATTTGTAACATTGTCTGTAATTCATCCATTGAGATATTCAATAACTATAGAGATATTTTATGAAAGATCAATTTCTTAAAAAAATTAATGATAAAAAAGCAGTTATTGGCGTAGTTGGTCTTGGTTATGTCGGACTTCCGTTATTATTATGTTTTGTTGAAAAAGGCTTTAAAGGAATAGGGTTTGATGTTGACCAAAATAAACCCGCTATGCTTTCCCAAGGTAAATCGTATATCAAACACATTTCAAATGAACGGATCTCTACTGCAGTAAAATCAGGTCTATTCACCAATACGACCGATTTCTCAAAGATCAAAGAATGTGATGCAGTATTGATTGCAGTTCCGACTCCTCTCAATAAAAACCGTGAACCGGAAATGGAATATATCGTTTCGACATGTGAATCACTGTATCCCCATCTTCGCAAAGGGCAATTGATTGTGCTGGAATCGACGACATATCCCGGTACAACAGTAGAAGTTATGATTCCAATTCTTGAAAAGAGTGGATTGAAAGTTGAAAAAGATTTCTATGCGGCGTTTTCTCCGGAGCGCGAAGATCCCAACAATCCGAGTTTTCGTACGGAAACAATTCCCAAAGTTGTTGGCGGTACTTCACCGGATAGTTCTGAAGTTGCGAACAAACTGTATAGCCAGATTGTTGTAAGAACTGTTCCTGTTTCATCTACGCAAGTTGCCGAAGCAACAAAATTGATGGAAAACATTTTTCGTTCTGTTAATATAGCGTTGGTGAACGAGCTTAAAGTTGCATTCATGAAAATGGGAATTGATATATGGGAAGTCATAGACGCGGCAAAGACAAAGCCGTTTGGTTACATGGCATTTTATCCGGGTCCAGGTTTAGGGGGGCATTGTATTCCTATTGATCCATTTTATTTGACATGGAAAGCGCGTGAGTTTGGTGTGAATACACGATTTATTGAACTTGCAGGGGAAATTAATACTGTAATGCCTGATTTTGTCGTTAGTAGGGTAATGGACGCACTCAACGAGAATGGAAAATCTCTTAAAGGGTCAAAAATATTAGTGTTGGGACTTGCGTACAAAGCGAATGTTGATGATTATCGTGAATCCCCCTCGTTTCATTTAATGGAAAAATTAGAAGCTAAGGGTGCAACGGTTGAATTTAATGATCCATACGTTCCAATTATTCATCAAACTAGAGACCATGCACATTTTGCAGGGAAAAAATCTGTCAATATCTCGAATGCCTTCGATCTTCTTTTAATTTCAACAAATCATGATGAATATTATAAGATAGACTTCTCACAATTCACAATTCCAATTGTCGATTCAAGGAATGTTGTAAAACAGCGGCTTCCTAATTTATTTAAGGCGTAATAGTTTAATGGAAATTGAATAATGAATGTTCCTCTGTTAGATCTTAAAGCACAGTATAAAACCATTAAGCCTGAGATTGATGCCGCATTAATTCGTGTTGCGGAATCCCAATATTTTATTCTCGGTCCAGAAGTAGAAAAAATGGAACAGGCAATGTCTGCTTATATCGGATGCAAACATGCGTTTGGTGTTTCGTCTGGAACCGATGCACTTTTACTTGCGTTAATGGCAATTGATATTAAGCCGGGAGACGAAATTATTCTGCCGACGTTTTCTTTTTTTGCGACTGCTGGCGTTGTTGCGCGACTTCATGCTGTGCCTGTTTTTGTAGACTCTGATAAAGTAACATTTAATATTGATGTTCAACAGATCGAAAAGAAAATTACTGCAAGAACGAAAGCGATCATACCGGTTCATTTGTTTGGTCAAAGTGCGGATATGATTCCGATTATGGAGATTGCAAATAAACATAATCTTAAAGTAATTGAAGATGGTGCGCAGGCGATTGGAGTTCACTACAACGATGGTCGTCAAGTCGGCACGATTGGGGATATTGGTTGTTTTTCATTTTTTCCAAGCAAAAACTTGGGATGTTTTGGTGATGGTGGTCTTGTTACAATTAATAATGATGAATTAGCCGAGAGATTAAAGATCATGCGAGTGCATGGCGGTAAACCAAAATATTATCACAAAGTGATCGGTGGAAATTTCCGGATTGATGCTATCCAAGCGGCCGTGTTAAATGTAAAGTTACCATATCTTGATCGATGGTCTGCGAAGCGGAGAGAGAACGCTGCTTTGTATACAAAACTTTTTATTGAAGCTGGATTGTCTGAAGGTGAAGGGAAGATCGTATTCAATGCTGCAAATGCAGTTCTTTTGCCAAAGGCTGTTTTCAAAAATTCAGGACATAAAAATTACCATATCTATAATCAATATGTTATTCGCGTTGAGAAACGAGATGAGTTGCGTGAATTCTTAACTCAGAAGGGAATTGGAAATGAAGTATATTACCCGGTTCCATTTCATCGTCAGGAATGTTTTGCATATCTTAAGACGAATGATGCGGATTACCCAGTTGCCAATGGTGCCGCAAATGATTCGGTTGCACTCCCGATTTATCCGGAATTGACAAGCGAACAAATTTCATACGTTGTTAAAACGATTGCGGAGTTTCAAAAAAACAAACGTTCATTATAGAATCTGAGATTTAAAGAAAGTAAACTAAAAGAGTAAATTTGTCATGAAAATAATTTCAATGTTTTTTGTCTGGATAGTGTTTGTGTCGTTTCTTACTCCACAAACAAAACAACAGATGACGCAACAAGCAACATCGCAATTAAATGCTATGTCTGCAGATCAAATTGACGCGAAAATTAGAGAATATGGAATGACAAGATCTGAAGCGGCGCAAAAAGCGCGTGAATTGGGAATTAGTCTTGAAGATTTTATTCAAAACCGTTCTGCAGTAAGTAACGAGAATCAATCCGTTTTATCCGCTGATGTAACCACAAGTGATTCTACCCAAAACGGAAAAATCTTTACAAATGGAAAAAAGAGGAAGAAGCTCGAAAAGATTGCCGGATTTTATGGCAGAACTGGTATTGATTCTACAATTCAACCATTTGGATATGAGATTTTTCAATATCCAGCCTTAACGTTTCAGCCATCTATGAATGTTGCAACATCTCCTTCATACCTTCTTGGGATTGGTGATGAAATTATTTTGACAGTGTGGGGTGAAACAAAATTATTAGTGCAGCAGACAATCAACAAAGACGGAAATATTGTAATCTCTGATGTTGGGCCAATCGGAGCGGTTGGCAGCACGGTGCAACAATTAAAAGATCGATTGTTGCGAAGAATGACGGCAGTTTATTCCAGTCTTAAAAATGGTTCGAGTGATGCAACTTCTTTTATAGACGTATCAATTGGTAAAGTAAAAACTTCCCAAGTTTTTGTGTTAGGTGAAGTTGAGCAACCCGGGGGATATTCTATTTCATCGCTCTCAAGTATTATGCAGGCATTATATGTTGCCGGCGGTCCAACAATTCGTGGAAGTTTAAGAGAAATTCAGGTGCGAAGAGATGGAAAAATATTTCGCACAATTGATCTGTATGAATATATTCTGAAGGGAGATAATTCTAAAGATGTGCATCTTCAGGACGGAGATATTGTTTTTGTAAAACCAGTTTCTAATCGAGTGGCGATTATTGGAACATTATTTCGACCGGGAATATATGAATTGAAATCAAAAGAAACATTGCAAGATTTGTTGCAATTATCCGGTGGTTTGGTTTTTGATTCATACACTGAACGTATACATATAGAACGAATTATCCCGTTCAACAAACGAACGGAGAATCAGAAAAATATTCAAGATATTGATCTTCAATTTTCTTCAATTGACCAACTTTTGAAAAGCCCATTTGATCTGCAAGACGGTGATATTGTTACTATTCGAAATATCAATAAAGAATTTCAGAATCGTGTAAGTATTTTTGGAAATGTGAGAAAGCCTGGTGTCTATGAGCAGACAAAAAATCTTACCGTTAGGGATTTGATTATTAATGCCGATAGTTTGGATGGTGTAACGTTTCCCAAAGGATTAATTTATAGAATGCTTTCCAATAAAAAACGTCAAGTGCTTTCATTTGATCCGAATCAGGCACTAGTAAACGTCAAAACTCATAACATCGATCTATTCAATGAAGATTCTGTTATAGTTTATCCTGATAGTGTATTTAATGGAGTTCATACGGTTACAATTTCAGGAGCAGTAAAATATCCGGGCACATATGTTCGTAGCGAAAATCTTTCAGTAGCAGATCTCATTATTATTGCCGGTGGATTAAACGAGCGGGCATCGACTAAAAATATTGAAATTTCCCACATTGATACTTCATCAATCAATTCATTTTCTATTACAGAAAAAATTGAGATACCTCAGGAATACTGGAAGCAAAGTTCTGAAGAACAACATCGGTTACGTGATTTTGATTTTGTTTTTATTCCCAATAAAGCTGAGTATGGTGCTATAAAGACAGTGGTTATCTCTGGAATGGTAAAATATCCTGGTTACTATTCGGTACAACATATTAACGAACGACTTTCAGATATTATAAGACGAGCTGGTGGAGTTAAAGAAGGAGCATACTTGGAAGCTGGTGAATATTATCGTGTTTCAAAAAACACAGGTCGAGTACCGCTTGATATGAAGAATGCAGTTGAAAACCCGGATTCGCCTGACAATTTACTTGTTAGCGGTGGAGACTCAATTTATATCGGACAGAAAGATGATATTGTGTTTGTTCGTGGTGAAGTATATGTCCCAAGTCCTGTAATCTATAAAAAAGGTGCATCGCTAGAATACTATATTGCACAAGCAGGTGGATTTACTGAAGAAGCAAATGAAGACGGAGCCGTTGCATTTCTTCCAAATGGTAGAAAATGGGAGTCAAACTTTTTTATATTTGCTGACCCGGATATCATGCCGGGGAGTACTGTTCTTGTGCCAAAAAAAGTTGAAAAACCAGATACGACATTTCCTTATATCAGGGATATCGTAACAGTACTTGCAAGTCTTGCGACTATGACTGTTGCTGTTGTTTCAATAACAAGGTAAAAATATGTTTTAATAATAATAGATTGCAATAATAATGTTGGTTATAAGATAAAAGATTTTTATAAAAAAATAGATAAGAAAATATAATTTATGAAGTATTTAGTTACTGGTGGTGCTGGTTTTATTGGATCCAATATTGTTGAAGAATTGTTAAAGCGTGGTGAAAAAGTACGCGTATTAGATAATTTTTCGACCGGGAAAAGAGAAAATATAACATCATTCTTGGATCAGATAGAATTGATTGAAGGTGACATTAGAAGTTACCATATAGTAAGAGAAGCTGTGGACGGTATTGATTTTATACTACATGAAGCAGCATTACCCTCGGTTCCTCGGTCTATTCGCGATCCGATTACAACAAATGAAGTAAATGTTGGCGGTACTTTAAATATTCTTGATGCCGCAAAAGATGCAAAAGTAGAACGAGTTGTCTTTGCTTCTTCATCTTCGGTGTATGGTGATAATCCTGAGCTGCCAAAACATGAAGGTATGATTCCGAATCCATTATCCCCCTATGCTGTTTCTAAACTTGCGGGAGAAAAATATTGTGGTGTTTTTTCGAGAATTTATGGATTAGAAACAGTTGCTCTTCGATATTTTAATGTTTTTGGTCCACGTCAAGATCCTTCTTCGCAATATTCTGCTGTAATACCCAAATTTATTACTGCAATTTTAAATGACCAACAACCAATTATCTACGGAGATGGTGAACAGAGCCGTGATTTTACGTTTGTCGCAAATGTTATTGAAGCAAACGTGCTTGCTGCGAATACAACAAATGTTTCGGGAATATCGGTTAATTGTGCATGCCATGGAAGGATTTCATTAAATGAATTAGTACGCAAAGTAAATGAAATTCTTAAAAAAAATATTCGACCGATTTATAAAAATGAGCGTATTGGTGACATAAAGCATTCATTTGCAAAAATTTCAGAGGCAGAAAAACATTTAGGATATAAACCTACAATTGATTTTGAATCAGGATTAAAGAAAACAATTTTGTGGTACACAAAGTAAAAAATCAGAGATGTTAGGTTAGGTAAATATTTTTAGGGGAAATTGTTCTGATATCAGAAATTCTAAAATTATTAGAAGTGTTGATGATTTAAAAGAATTTGACTGTATTGTTGACGTCTTCGATCCTTTAGGGGATAAAAATGAATTACTGTATGGATATAGTGTTTCGGTGTTTAATCGTCTCGAAGAATTGGCGTAAAAAATATTGCGGAATTATTCTCACTGTGATCCATTCAAAATTTAATGAAATGTCAATTGATCAACTCTCCGTTAGCCATTGTGTGTTTATGATGTCAAGGTTTTTTTGCCAAAGGTAAAAGTATACGGAAGGTTATAATTCGTAGACGAATTATTGTCGCAAATTAATGCTGGGGGGAATATCCTGTTGCTCTTAAAATGGATATATGGATATGATGAAGTAAGGGTATATAATATTACGATGATTCAAGAGAGAATATCTCATAACCTTAAAGTAAGTCTATTGGTGGATTACAAAAAAACTCATGTGTACGATATAAAATAAATGATTTGAAAATGTTCAACAGGTAGATGTAGTTAGGTCTTTTTTTTGCTTTCTCTAAAAATATAATTAAAAATATTGTAGCTTTAATCAACAAAGATTTGATTCTGAACGGAATGTGTCTCAACAATTACCCGGAGATGTGCTAATGATACAATTTAATATTCCGTTGATAACGGGTAAAGAGTTGCAGAATGTGTCTAAGCTCATGGAGCAAAATAGGTTTTGTGGCGATGGAGAGTTTACAAAACTATGCAATAAATGGATCAAAGATAATACGGGAACGGGATCAGCTTTGTTAACATCATCGTGCACACATGCTTTAGAAATGGCGGCAATACTTATTGACGTTCAACCGGGTGATGAAATAATTATGCCTTCATTTACGTTTGTTTCTACGGCAAATGCATTTGTCCTACGTGGAGCAAAAATTGTTTTTGTAGATATCCGGCCTGATACTTTAAACATTGACGAAAAACAAATAGAAAAGGCTGTGTCTCGTAAAACAAAAGCTATAGTTCCGGTGCATTATGCAGGAGTTAGCTGTGAAATGGATACCATTGTACATATTGCAAAAAAGTATGGCCTTTTTGTCATAGAAGATGCTGCTCAAGCAGTTATGTCTAAATATAAAGGTGTATCGCTTGGAGCAATTGGAGACATTGGTTGCTATAGTTTTCACGAAACAAAAAATTATCAATCTGGTGAGGGTGGTGCAATTTTGTTAAATAATCCAACATTTGTTGAAAGGGCGGAGATTATTAGAGAAAAGGGAACAGATAGATCAAAATTTTATCGAGGACAGATAGATAAATATTCTTGGGTCGATATAGGATCGAGTTATTTGTCAAGTGACATTAATGCAGCCTTTTTATATGCGCAGTTCGAGGTTGCCGAAGAAATTAATAATAGGCGGAAAAGACTATGGAATAGATATTTTTACGGATTGACCGTGTTGGCGAACAGTGGTAAAATAGAATTACCAAGTATTCCTGAAGAATGTGAACACAATGCTCATATGTTTTATATTAAAGTAAAGAATATAACCGAGCGTACTCGTCTAATTGCGTATCTAAAGGATAATCAAATTCAATCCGTTTTTCATTATATCCCACTCCATTCCAGCACTGCGGGAAAAAAATATGGATATTTTTACGGTGACGATGTGTTCACGACGGTAGAAAGTGAAAGATTATTACGGTTGCCTTTATATTATGAATTGAAGGACGATCAAGTAGAATATATAATTGGTAAGATCAAGGAATTTTTCGATGTGTAGAATATCCGTACCGATTTCCCATCTTTTTAAAAATCCCGAAATTGCAAAATCAATAATTAAGGAGTCTGAATGTCTTGAAGCACGCGAACATAGTATTGGTATTTACTCCAAGCTGACAGAAGCGTTTCACTTTGATATTCAGCCCATTCATACCCTAGATGAATCTATCTTTAATTATCTTGTTTCAATCAAACAAAGAGAAAAGCAGTTAAAATTAATCTCATTTCATATGGCTTCGTCGTGTGATAAGCCCACTATTGACAATGGAGTATTTTTACCGGGTGGAAAACGATACTCCGAAAATGAATTATTAGATAATGCGAATCAAAATCTAAAAAGAATAAGAGATATTTTTGGTAAAGATATTAGCATTGCTGTAGAGAACAATAATTACTATCAAACGGATGCATATCAATACGTCACCGATGCTGCCTTTATTAAGAGAATTGTTAATGATAACGATATATACATTTTATTCGATATGGCACATGCAAAAGTGACTGCCTGTAATAAAGGTATTGAATATAGTGTCTATAGAGATCATCTCCCACTGGGGAAAATGGTCCAGTTGCATGTCAGTGGGTTTACAATCAATAAAAATGGCAAAGCATTTGATTCGCATAATTATCCCGATGAAAGCGATCTTCTCGAAGTAAGATACTTATTAGATACATATAAAATCCAATACATCACTCCAGAATACTATAAGGATGTTAAAGGCCTGCTTAATTTAATTTCACAAATAAAGGATATAGTAAACTAATGAGATATATTGACGATCTTTTCGGCTTAAAGAACAAGGTTGTTGTGATCACTGGTGCCAACGGTAATCTGGGTTATATGATCTGCAAATCGTTTCACGAAGCTGGTGCCAAAGTTATTGCAACAGATATATTTAACGATAAAGAGGAAGAACCATGTGATTCGTACAAAAAAATTGATATTACAGTGGAGTCAAATGTTAAATTGGTTTTTGACTCGATAATAAAAGAATATGGGTCGATCGATATTTTGATAAATAATGCAGGAGTTAGCACATTTGAACCTTTTGAAGAACGATTGGAAGAAAAAATTGATTGGGTGATGGATGTCAATCTTAAAGGAACATTTTTTTGTATTAAATCTTTTGTAAGTATTTGCGATAAGTACAAAATACCGCAAGGTAATATTATCAATATTGCTTCCTTCTATGGTATCATTAGTCCGGATTTCAGAATTTATACCGATACTCCGAGGAAAAATTCTGAAATATATGGTGCTACAAAAGCAGGTGTAATTCAGATGACAAAATATTTTGCAGTGCATCTTGCTGATAGAAATATTCGCGTAAACGCCATCTCGCCCGGAGGAATTTACAATCCGAAAAATCCTCAAGGTGAAGATTTTATCAAAAATTATTCCTTCCGGTGTCCTATGAAAAGAATGGCGAATGATAGTGAAATGATTGGAGCGCTTTTATATTTGGCAAGTGATTCAGCGACATATACAACGGGACAAAATATTATTATCGATGGTGGGATGTCCTGCTGGTAAATTATTGAAAGGTAAAAAAATGCAAAAAATATTAAAAGAGTTTGGTCTAAATACTGATAACAGCGTGTATGTTATTGCAGAAATTGGTTTGAATCATGGCGGCGATATTGATGTCGCCAAAAAGCTAATCGATTCAGCTGCTAAAACAGGAGTAGATGCTGTCAAGTTTCAAACATATATTACTGAAAAACGAGTCCCAAAAGATTCCCCCATTTTTGGAATTCTGAAGCAATGTGAATTGCCTTTCGACGCTTTTAAAGAATTGAAGAATTATTCCGAGAATTATGGAATTGAATTCTTTTCAACTCCATTTGACGAAGAAAGCGTAGACTATCTTGAAAACATTGATTGTAATATTTACAAGATAGCGTCTTTTGATGTTGTCAATAATACACTACTAAAAAAAATAGCATCAACTAAAAAAGCAGTTATCATGTCTGTTGGTATGTCAAATATTGACGAAATAAATCATGCATATGATATTCTGAAAACAGCAACAAAAAAGATTTCTCTATTACATTGCATCTCTGCCTATCCTACAAGTGAAATGGATGCAAATCTTGCCGCTATTTTTTCATTAAAACAGAATTATGACTGCGTGATTGGCCAATCAGACCATACAAATGATATCATCGTACCGTTGTATGCAGTTGCAGCGGGGGCTCAGGTTGTTGAGAAACATTTTAAAATTGACGATGCAATGAATTGTGTTGATGCGCCTGTTTCCATAACTGAATTACAATTGAAGAAACTCGTTTCTGAAATACGACGGATTGAATCAATTTTTGGGAACGGACAATTAGGAATTACAAACGCACAAAAAGGCACTGTTGTTTTCAGAAGATATAAACAGTAATACAATCTCAGTTTCAATACGGCCAAAAATGTATGAATAAAATAATCGTTAAAAATAATGTTTCTGATAATGAATACTTAAGCGAGCTTACTGAAGCATCCATGGCTATCCGGGATGCTGAATGTATTGATATTTCAGAGTTATCAATTGAATTCGTAAAAAAGAAAGAAGTCGACGTCATCATATCAAATGGTTTATCAAAAGAGTGGTACTTTATTCTCAGAGATTTAAAAATTGTTACCGTTACGATTGATAGTATTGCTAATTATTCTCATCAAGCAGATATTGTCATTGATTTCAAATGTAAGGATGATAAAAAATATTTAACGGGGAAAGAATATTCGGTTCGTGAGAATAAAGATTTTAATCTTTTGGAAATAGTGGATTTAATTAGAAATTTAGACTGGGATTCTGATTTCTTTGGGTTTCCAATAGCATACTTAAGTTCCCACATCATTACAGATTCGGTGATGTTTAGAATTGATAAGTATGTTAAATCGAACAACATAAAGTTGATAGAATATTTATGTAATTGCCATGACTATGGTAGTGTTTTAGCTGCAGAAAACCATAAATTTCATTTTGCTGATATTCGGCTAACGTTCGAAAGATCGATTCAGAAGCATGCTAATGTTGTCCTTCCTGAGGGCTTTTACTTTGGCAAAGCAGAAGAAAGGCATGTCGGAAAATTAAAAAATATTGCAGAAAATCTTTACCTGGACAGCAGATACTATTTTGACAAAAATTTTGACATAGAAAAGACAAATATATTTTATCAAAATTGGGTTGAAAAAGCAGTTCTCGGAACATTCGACAATGAATGTTATTGTGTTTTTGTTCAGGATGAACCCGTAGGGTTTTGTACAATTCGTTACAGTAAATCGAATAATGTAAATATTGGATTATTTGGAATTGATAATCAGTACCAAGGTATTGGTTTAGGGAAAAACATTTTGTTTTTAGTATTTAATGAGTTAAATGATAAACAAATTGAAAAAATATTTGTTGTTACCCAAGGCCGGAATTATCCTGCCCAACGAATATATCAGAGTGTCGGATTCTTGACAAAGTCTACAGAACTATGGTATCATAAATGGAACTGATGTAGGAGAAAATATATGTCACAAGGAAAGTTGTTGTGGAAACGAGCTAAAAATGTTATCCCTGGCGGAAACGGGTTGCTTTCTAAAAGACCCGAACGTTATGCGCCTGATATCTGGCCTGTCTATTTTTCAAAAGCCAAAGGCATTGAGATTTGGGATTTGGATGGCAACAAGTATATTGATATGGCTCAAATGGGAATTGGAGCTGCAATACTTGGTTATTGTAATGATATAGTTGATGCCAAAGTCAAAAAAGCAATCGACTCAGGTATAAGTACAACATTAAATTGCCCGGAAGAGGTATATCTTGCTGAAAAATTATTAGAACTTAATCCGTTTGCAGGCGGTGTCAAATTTGCTCGCACTGGAGCTGAAGCGATGGCTATTGCTGTGAGAATCGCACGAGCATATTCTGGAAAAGATCAAATTGCTTTTAGTGGATATCATGGTTGGTGTGATTGGTATATCGCTGCAAATATTCAGGGTGAAAATCAATTGAAAGATCATTTATTACCCGGATTGGAGCCTAAAGGAGTTCCGAAAGGTTTGGCAATAACTTCGATTCCATTCAAATATAATGATATTGCTAATCTGAAAAAAGTAATTGCGGAGAATGATATTGGCGTAATAGTTATTGAAAGTGCACGCTATGATTTTCCGACTCCTGAATTTTTAAATGAAATTGCACAAATCGCCATTTCAAAAAAGATTGTCGTTATACTTGATGAAATCACTTCTGGTTGGCGCATGACTGATAGCGGCGTATATAAACTCTTTAAAGATTTTATTCCAGGAATTGTAGTTTATGGCAAAGCGATGGGTAATGGATATGCGATTTCTGCAGTCGTGGGAAAAAAAGATATTATAGAACAAGCACAACACACTTTTATTAGCAGTACATTTTGGACAGAGAGGATAGGCTTTGTTGCTGCTTTAGCCACCATAGAATTTCTGCAAAAAAATCACGTATCTGCACACCTCATTGAAATTGGGAATATAATTGGTGATGGATGGAAGAAGTTAGCCGACAAACACGGATTGGATCTTTCCATAACAGACTATAAACCTTTGATATCGTTCAAATTAAATTATGGTGATAAAAACCAAGCATTGTATACGTTATTTATTCAAGAAATGTTGAAACGAGGCTATTTAGCATCAAGCAGTATTTATGTATCGTATTCACATACGGTAAAACATGTTGAGAAATATTTACTGGAAGTTAATGTGATATTTGGAATGATGAAGAAAGCGATTAATTCAAACACTATTGAGACTTTGCTTGAAACTCAAGTGAGAGACGATGCTTTTAAGCGTTTAAATTAACTATGGAGAAGGAATGATTATAGCGATAATTCAAGCTAGAATGGGATCGACCCGATTGCCCGGTAAAGTATTAAAAACAGTGATCGGCAAGACTTTGCTTGAATACCAAATATCACGAGTGCAACATTCAAAAAAAATAGATAAGGTTATTGTTGCAACAAGTGATCTTATCCAAGATGATCCAATTGAAAATATTTGTATTGAGAAAAAATATTCCTATTTCAGGGGTTCTGAGAATGATGTTCTCGACCGTTACTATTCTTGTGCCAAGAAATTTAATGCTTCAACAATAGTAAGATTAACTGCAGATTGTCCATTTACAGACCCTGATATAATTGATAAAACGATTGAACTTTATCAGCAGACTGGTGTTGACTATGCTGCAAATACGGTGCCTCCCGAATCGTCGCAATTTCCAGATGGAAGTGACGTTGAAGTCTTTAGTTTCATGGCGCTGGAACGAGCAAACAAAGAAGCAAAAGATAACGCTGAAAGGGAACATGTAACATTTTTTTTCTGGAAAAATAACAATGGGTTTAAAACTGCACAATTAAAAAGTGAGGTTGATTGGTCAAAATATAGAATAACAGTAGATTATCCTGAAGATATTGTTGTTGTTCAATTTATTATTGAAGAATTAAATAAAAGAAAATCATTTGGGCATATCCCCCAAATTATTGAAATATTAAACCGTAACCCGGATGTTAAAGCAAAAAATTCAAAATATTATTTCGGAATTGGCTGGGGAAAAAAATAAACCCATTCAAAGCCATTTGCCTTAATACTTTCTTTTCTTTTATTGTGTTTTCAATTATATGAATCAAAAAACTTCGTTGTATAATTATCTAATTGATAATAAAAATAATCCTGATTTAGAAATTCTAAAATGTGAAATTGATCAACGTATTTATTATTACGGAGATCAATTTAAATCTCCATATAAGCATAAGAATACTACGGATTATAAATTTATTCTTCGTTTGATACGCAGTCTTATACGGACTCAAAACTTTGTTAAGGGCAATCCAAATATCATTTCTAACGCCTATTTTAATTTAGAGAATGAACTGACAAGTATAGGGTATAACGTATTTTCCCCTCCATGGGATATATCTTCCAAAAGATTTTTAGCATTTGAATTTGATACGTTAATCAAGCTTAAAAAAGTTAACGATCAATTAAGTGATTATTCATTGCGTCATTTAATATCCCCTGAATTTAATTCAAAACTCCAAATAATAAAAAACATCCTTAAAAAATATTTTGAAAAAAATAAAATCAAAGCATTTATAGTTCCCAATGATATTGCCCCATTATCTCGATTATCGATCGATCTGTGTAAAGAATTAAAAATACCTTCATTTATTTTTTTACATGGCATTCCGGGAAGATATAATGCAATCGATGAGAATCGAACTGATTTTTTGCTTGTGTGGGGAGAGGAAATTAAAAAAAATTACATAAAAAATGGTTTCTCACCTAACAAAGTTATAGTTGTTGGACACCCTATCTATAGAGAAGTAAAGAATCAAAATATAACATTTAATTTGGACGACGTTCTTATTATTTCAAAATCAATGAATGGCGGTCAGCATGGCGATGATGTAATCCTTACTGATAGAGGGAATTTAATTCTCTATCTTTATCGTGTAGAAGAAGTTCTGAAGGCCATGGGGGTAAAAAAAGCACGAGTACGATTACATCCTAGCGAAAACGAGGAATGGTACCAAGAGAATATTGATACTGAGTTTTATACGTTTGATCATTTATCATTGAAAGATTCTCTTAAAAGATCATCTGTTGTCATCGGTCCGACATCAACTGTTTTTCTGGATGCAATGTATTGTGGTACAAACTATGTGATTTTTGAACCGTTGGTTAATGGAACAGATCTTATTAATTATCCTATAGTGGCTCCCTTTGATGGGTCGGACAAAAGAATAGTGGCGTCACACTCAGAAAAGGAATTGGAATACGTGTTGAAAAATAAGGTTATCCATGATATATCGTTCTTTAAGGACTATGTAAGCACTCCATTTGATATTAGTATTTTGAAAAATATAATACACTAAAATTATTCAGGAGAATATTATAATGTCTATCGGAATACAGGATATGCTTCCGTATCAATATAATTTAATTGTGAAAAGCTGGGAAGATTCAATAAAAATTCATTATCCGCAATATTTAAAAGAGTGGACCGATGCCCCGGAGCATTATAATTCCCTTGTTAATAAATGGAATACTAGAGTCGCGATTCAAAAGATTAATCATTCAGAATTATTAAAAGGAAAAAAAGATTTAATAGTTCTTGATTCTGGGTGTGGCTCCGGTTGGCTTTCTGTTGATTTCTCAAAATATGAAGAGATTAAACAAATTGTTGCATTAGATTCTAGCGAATTTAATCTCTCAACGTTATTGCCGCAAATTAATGATTTGATCGGTGGAAAGATAGAAAAAATTACAGCCTACAGAGGATTATTTAATCCGTTGAATTTTAAGGATAAGCATTTTGATATAATCGTTATGTCTTCTGCAATACACCACTCTCCCAATATTCGAGAGACTTTGAATGAATACAAGCGTGTATTAAAGGATGATGGAGTCATCTTATTGTTGAACGAAACGCCATTGACATGGTTCCAGTATCTCACATATATGTGGAAGGAGTTTTTTTATATAAATTATTCTCATTTTAAGAGATCAATAAAATCATTTCACATGGTTTCAAATAATGGAATACTCTATGATCCTTATCTTGGCGATACATATTATTCATTTTCTCATTTTGTAAAAATATTTTCCAGCATAGGTATGTCGTATACAATAGTGAACACAGGGCTTTTTCCATATCAACATATGAAGAATCAAAAATATTGTTTGACACATTTTATTCTAAAGAAAGATAACTAAACGGTATAATATTAACCTCCATAGAACATGAATCTCATTGATAAAAAAATATTGGTAACAGGTGCAGAAGGTTTTATTGGCAGTCATCTAGTCGAAAGATTGGTTGGTCTTGGTGTCAAGGTTAAAGCATTTACATTCTATAACTTTCAAGGCTATAATGGGTGGCTTGATTCTTTGCCAGAAAACATAAAAGAATCCATAGAAATATTTAGTGGTGATATTCGAGATCCGAATGGAGTTTTAGAGGCTTCAAAAGGTTGTGATGTTATTATGCACTTGGCTGCACTTATTGGTATTCCTTTTTCCTATCATTCCCCAGATAGTTATATAGATACAAATATTAAAGGGACTTTGAATATTTTAAATGCTTCACGAATACATTCCATAGAGAAAGTTATCATTACATCAACCAGTGAAGTATATGGCACAGCACTATATGTTCCAATCGATGAGAACCATCCGCTGCAAGGACAATCGCCATATTCTGCTTCAAAGATAGGTGCAGATCAGTTAGCGTTAAGCTTTTATCGCAGTTTTGGTACCCCCGTGACTATTATTCGCCCATTTAATACCTATGGACCGCGCCAATCTGCCAGAGCAATAATCCCAACATTATTTACTCAATTGATAAACGGCAAAAGCGGAATATCCGTGGGTAGTATTCATCCGACCCGTGATTTTACTTTTGTGGAAGATACTGTCGAAGGTTTTATCAAAATTGCGGAAGCAGAAAATGTTTTTGGTGAGGTTTTCAACCTTGGTGCAAACTTCGAGATATCTGTGAAAGATCTTTTTGAGAAAATTTGTTTAATTGTTGGATCGGATGCAAAAATAGTTAGTCAAAATGAACGGTTACGACCGGGAAAAAGTGAAGTAGAACGATTGTGGTCAAATAACAAAAAGGCACTGGATATTCTAAAGTGGAGTCCTCAGATTTCTCTTGATGCAGGGCTTAAAAAAACGTATGAATGGTTTCTCCGCAAAGAGAATATTCAATTGTACAACAGTAACCGTTATTATATTTAAGGAATAGAGAATGCAAGCAATTATTTTAGCGGGTGGTAAAGGGACAAGATTAAAACCGTTTACCATTACTATTCCAAAGCCATTGATGCCTATTGGTGACCTGCCTATTTTAGAAATAGTACTGCGGCAATTGTCATCGTATGGTTTTAAGGATATCACAATTACGGTGAATCATCTTGCGGAGCTCATTATGGCTTTTTTTAATAATGGCTCAAGATTATTGATGGATGTCAAGTATTCCAGAGAGGAAGAATTTTTGGGAACAGCGGGGCCGTTAAGCCTTATTTCTGAGTTTGAGGAAAATTTTCTCGTTATGAATGGTGATTTATTGACAACATTAAATTATGGAAAATTATTTGATTACCATGTTAAAAACAAAAATGATGTCACTATTGCGACGTATACAAAAGAAGTAAAGGTCGATCTAGGTGTTTTACATTCCACCGATGAATTTTTTGAAGAATATATTGAAAAACCAACGTACACGTTCGATGTAAGCACCGGCATATATGTAATTAATAAAAGTTGTTTATCATTTTTGAATAAAGGTGAACGACTGGACATGCCGGATTTTATTAAATTATTGCATAAACAACATAAGAAAATTATGTGTTACAAAGATGATTATCTTTGGCTCGATATAGGTAGGATCGAGGATTATGAAAAAGCTGTAGACATCTTTACTTCTAAAAAAAATGAGTTCTTAAAAAATGGATAAAGAAAAAGTTTTAATTTTAGGAAGTAGTGGATTTACCGGATATTATTTTCGACAATTTTTACTATCATCCAAATTAGATGATAGTTTTATTTTTTTAGGTATAGACAATAATAGCAATGACCACACCGATATCCCCTTGATAAAAATTGACATCCTTGATTATGTCAGTCTAGAAAAGGTGATTTGTGATTTTAAACCACAGTATATTCTGAACTTCGCGGGAACATTCAATACTAAAGTATTCGAAGAATTAGTTAACATTAATTCATTCTGTATTAAAAATATTTCTGAAATTATCATCCGAAACGATATAAGAGTTAAGAAAATAGTAACTGTGGGGTCTGCTGCAGAATACGGAAAGCCGACTTCTCTTCCTGTAACTGAAGAAGGTTTATTAAATCCGACGAATCTTTATGGCTTATCAAAAGTCATTCAATCAAATATTTCAAAATTTTATTTTGAAAATCATGGGATCCCAATAATAATTGCAAGAACATTTAACATTGCGGGAAAAAATCTTTCACCGAATTTATCGATTGGTTCGTTTGCACAACAAATAAAATCTATTGAAACCAAAGGGGAAATATCAGTGGGTGAGCTTAATGTGATCAGGGATTTTACGAGTATTAAAGAAGTTGTAAAAGCGTATTGGTTACTGTTGATATCGGGAAAAGATGGTGATATATATAATGTTTGTTCAGGCCACCCAAGTAAATTGGTAGACTTGGTATACAGAATGATTAATTATTCAGGCAAAGACATAACACTTCGTCTTGATAAAACCAGAAATAAACACTCTGATACGGATATGATCATTGGCAGTAATGAAAAAATCAAAAGAGAAGTGAATTGGTCACCTTCAGAAGCTATGTTGGATTTAACTCTAAAAGAAATGATTGAGGGGTAATGCCACTTTTGTGAAATGAATACCGATTGATTTTTGGTGATATTTGAAATATTCAAACGATGATCACTGAGACAAATTTTTTGATAATATGGTTGTGAAAAATTTCAAAAGGAAATTAACAAAAAATGATTGTATTTGTGAAATATGAGGTAGCCCGTAACAGTAGTTAACTTATAGTATCAATTGAATGGTAGGCAGGGTGATTTTGTTTTTGAGATATGTAAAAAATTAATTTTTTTTTGCTTCAAAATGATGCTAAAAATGAGTAATGAACTATCAAAATTAAAATGGAATAAGGCCATGACCTACAGTTTTATTGCAGTCGTCTATGAAAAAAAATAATACTAATCAGGGTCAGGTAATAATAGCATTTACAGAAAATCATCTTGGCGGGGGTAGTAATAGGTATTTTATTGAAGCTGTGAATAATTTACCCGAGGACATTCAAAAAATTATTGTTAGTACAAACACCGAGGCATTATCAATTACTGAAAAAAAGAGTCTTAATGAGAAAACACATTACCATCCTATCCCTATATATAATCTTTATTCAATTTATCTCTCATGGGGGATATACCACAAGAAATATTGGAAACTAAGTAAAATAGTACTGCTAGCATTTACGCCCTTATTTGTTTTGGTGAATCTTTTTAATTATGGGAAACTGTTGTTAACGTACAAGCCTGATCTCTTATTTATTATAAGCGGCGGATTTCCCGGTCCTCATTCAACTTTTGTTCTTGCCTTACTCGGTAAAATTCTTGGTATAAAAAACATTGTCGGTGTGGTGAGCGAACCACTCCAACGAACATTCTTGCACAATATTTACTACTCTCTTGTAAAAAAAACATGGGACAAAATTGTTGTCAATTGCGCGTCAATTGGAGAGAAATTTATTGAACAAGGAATACCTCAAAAAAAATTATATGTAATTTTCAATGGCATTGAACCTGTAAATACTAAAGGATTCTCAAGCAATAAGGTAATACAAACCATCGGATATGTAGGCCGAATTGATCAACAAAAAGGATTACAACATCTCATAGAAGGTTTTGTTATCTGTCTAAAGAAATACCCTCATCTAAAACTACTTATTGCCGGCAGCGGTACATACAAAAGTGCTGTTGAAGATAGTATTGTTAGACTTCATTTACAAAAAAATATAGAACTTGTTGGATTTGTGGAAAACGTCTATGATTTTTTTAAAAAAATCGATGTATTTGTTTTTCCTTCACTTCATGAAGGATTACCGTATAGTGTTATGGAAGCTATGAACGCTCAGTTACCTGTTATAGCAACAAATGTCGGCGGTATTGCGGAATTGATTACGAATGAGGTAGAGGGATTAATTGTCAATGTTAAATCATCGGAAGAAATCGCTTTTGCTCTTGAAAGACTAATTAGTCAACCTTCGCTTGCACACCGATTGTCGAAATCTGGATATAACAAAGTGCAAATATCCTTTTCTATGGATAGATTGAAATCACACATAGAGCAATTAATTCTTGCGCATTAGTGTCAGCACCATAGAATATTCTTACGTATGATTAAAAAATCTTATTCAAAAAATTATTTAAAGATATATGTGTGGCAAGGCAGTTCAATGGTCATTGGGTTGTTATCGATGATTATTGTAACACCACTCTTAACGTCTTTTCCTGCCATATATGGTATCTATTCCGTTTGTATTTCCCTGGCAATATTTTTAAGCTATGCAGACATAGGTTTTCTTGGAGCGGGTCTCAAATATGCAAGTGAAAGTTATTCACAAGGGAATCTCAACGAAGAAATAAAAATCATCGGATTTACAATCTTTATCTTGTCTGTTTTTGTTCTAATTTTTTCTTTCAGTGCACTATTCCTTTCATTTTACCCTGAATTATTGATCACCAAGTTAGAAAATTCAGTCGAAAGGGGTATTGCATCCCGGCTTTTATTGATACTTTCTTTATTTTCCCCTTTGATAATATTCCAACGATGCTTACAACTCATCTTTGGTATTCGCTTGGAAGATTATGTATTCCAAAGGATATTAATGATTCCTTCAGCAATTAAAATATTGTCCGTATTATATTTTTTTCAGACAAACAGATATGATATTGTTGGATATTATTTATTTTCACAGATTATAACGTTGGCGACAATAGTTTATTGTTTTTTGTTAGCCAAAAAGAGATATAATTATGGCATTAGGCTTTTATTTCGATCGATTCGATTTAATCGAGATGTACTTAATAAAACAAAAACCATTGCTTTCAACTCCCTTTATGTTACCGTATTATGGGTGTTTTTTTTTGAAATTGATTCGGTAGTAATTATTCGGTATTTAGGTCCACTCGAGGCTGCGTATTATGCAGTAGGGTTTACAAGCCTTTCATTCTTTCGCTCTATATTCAGTATAATTTATGGACCGTTTCAAACGCGATTCAATCATTTTATAGGAAGTAATAATATTGGTGAGTTGAATAAATTTTTTGAAAACGTCATCGTCAGAACGATTCCCATTGTTGTTATTCCAATATTGATATTTGTCTTATTAGCTGATCATGTAATTATCGCATGGGTCGGAATGAGATATGAAAAATCCATTATAGTAGCACAACTTTTATCAATAGGGTACATGTTTACTTTTATAACTCAACCAACAAGTATATATTTGACAGCAATTGAGAAAATTAAACCGATATATTTCATTGTTACCGCAATGTTGTTAATCTATTGGGGCAGTGTATTTTTAACAATAAATAGTTTGGGCTTGCTCTCGTTTCCCCTATCAAAGCTTATAGCTTTTATTGTTTCTGCAATATGTTATGGTGTTTATGCTCTAAAAAATACAGGATTGAATATTATGTCGATCGCAAAAGGAATTGCTTTCCCGATTATTGTGACGATAGTGATTTTGATTATTGTCGATACCATAGTTCCTTTACCTATAGATAAATCAAAAGCGCATTTGCTAATCTTTGTGTCTCTCGGCGGTCTGTGCACTGTGGTGGCAATACTTATGTATTATATTACATCAAAAGAATTCAGAAATTACATAGATTCAAAGATTGATTTTAAAAAAATGCTTATCTCTATTAGCAATCGATTTTAATTTTAAAATACAACTCGTTAATGACAATTAAGAAAGCATTTTATACCGTAGCATTCTTATCTCCGCTATTAGCTGAAAGTAGTTTAATAGATATCTACGGTTATAAAATTCCCGCTCTTTTTTTTATATCTCTTTTCCCGATTGTATTTTTGAAAGCAGATAAAAAAGATTTTCTAATCAATGTTAAATACAATAGTGTTATTAAATATGTGTGTTTATATATAGTAATTGTTTTTCTAAATTATCTGTTTATTGTTGGCGATCTATTCTGGAGACCATATCCAGAATTTACGCCATTATATATTGGGTTGATCAGAAGGTTAATATTTGTAATGGTTATTTATTATACTTTTATCGACGAAAAAGATGCAATTAAATTATTCTTATTCTATTGTGGCGGATTATTGATCAGTGGACTGTCAGCATATGTAGAAATGTTGGTGTTAAGGCATAATATCTTTAATGCCGATCTCAGCGAAGGCAATGAAGGATATCTGCGCGCCATGGGTTTTTTCTACAATCCAAATGAATTTGGATTGACCATTGTTGTTGTTATTACAGTACTGCTCTTTCTTTATTTTTCCCAGATGGTCAAACGTAAATTTATAATCGTTTTGGTATTCTTATTGTTTCCCCCATTATTGTTTTCATATTCAAGAAATGCGTGGGTGTGTCTTGTTATTAGTGTAATATTTTTAGCCAAAAAATTTGGAGACAAAAAACACCGGGTTAGAATATATATGATTACGGTTTCAGTCATGCTTGTTCTCTTTACCATTCTCTTTAGTGTGAGTGAATTCCGTGAAAGAATGCTGTCTCTCTTTTCAGGAAGCGATGAAAGTGCATTAGGCAGGTTTGCAGTAATAGCCGCTTCTTATAATACTTGGTTATCAAAGCCATTCATGGGTATTGGTATATATATATCAACAACATTGTTTGAAGGTTTGGGCAATGACGGATTATTGATTACCATACATAGTTTTTATCTGCATTCATTATTCGAGACTGGGATTATCGGTTTTGTCATTACGATGGGCATTCTCTATAGCCTTTATTCTTCGTGTAAAAAAAATGTTTCTTCGCTTGCGTTGAGTGTTGAAGCAAGGCAATTTTCACAATTGTGTCTTATAATTTTAGCTGTGTTTTATTTTTATATAGTATCGGGAAATCATATTAATTACGATTTTTTTTGGTATTTAATAGCAATACAGACTGTATTCTTTAGAAAGAACTTCTACACCCAAAAGCATAAAATAAATATTTCTTAAGGCTAGAACGATCGATGGAAAATAAATTGGTAAGCGTCATCATGTCTGCATACAATGCAGAAAATTTTATTGAAAAAAGTATTATAAGTATTATCCAGCAAAGCTATAAACTTATTGAAATAGTTATTTGTGACGATGGTTCCACTGACAACACTGCTTCACTTATTAAGAAGTATGGAGATTCAGTGAGGTATATCTATCAACAAAATCAAGGACAGGGAATTGGCAGAAATAACGCTGTGACTCATTCTTCAGGAGATTATTTAGCTTTTATTGATGCTGATGATCAATGGTTACCCGATAAAATTGAAAAACAGATTAATTTGTTTAATCAAAATCTTGATACTGTAGCAGTGTATTCTGATATGGAAATTATCAATGAAAAGGATGAAAAAATTGGATATCAAGCCAAGGGAAAAATGAGAAGAGGGAATATTTTTGATTGTTTGATTCAGGGAGAGTATGTATGCGGATTGTCCTCATTGATGGTAAAAAAAAATGTATTTCTTGATGTTGGTGGTTTTAGTTCCCATCGGTACTGTCAAGATTTTGTATTGTTGCTAAAGTTAGCGTATACCTATTCTTTTGATTTTTGTGATGAACCGCTGGTTCTATATCTTGAGCATGGTGGTAATATTACAAAAAATCTCAGTGTTACGTATCCCGAACTTATCGGTGTGTATGATAATTTGTCTGAATCATTCATTTTGTCCGACAATCAAAATCGTCTAGTATTAGAACAGAAGAAACGGCTTTACCATTCATTTGCGTATTTACATTTTCGACGCAATAATTTTAGTGATACAAAAAAAATTTTACATGAAGCAAAGAAAAATAAACTATTGTTCTGGAAGAGCCATATCCTTAGAGTCATCAATTTTTTCCCTCTCAATAGATTAATAAATAAAATAATATAATATAGGCTAAACTATGTGCGGAATTTGCGGGGAAATAAATTTTGAGAATCAAAAAACCGTTAGCATTGATGAGATTAAAATAATGTCAGATTCTATTGGTCATCGTGGTCCTGATGACGAAGGATTTTATATTAATAACAATGTTGGACTTGGTTTTCGTCGTTTAAGCATCATTGATTTACATACAGGCCATCAACCTTTGACGAATGAAAATGGTCAGTTGTGGATCGTTTTTAACGGAGAGATTTATAATTTTAAGAGCCTTAAAAACGATCTTATTCTGAAGGGACATATATTCAAAACCGAAACGGACACCGAAACCATTGTACATCTATATGAAGAATATGGCCGTGATTGTGTCAAATATTTACGAGGAATGTTTGCATTTGTTATTTGGGATTCAAAACGCGAGGAATTGTTTTGTGCAAGGGACAGGTTTGGGATAAAACCGTTTTATTATTATATAGATGAGCAGAAATTTATTTTTGCCTCTGAGATAAAAGCGATACTGAAATTGGTCCATACACCGAATGTTAATATAGATTCAATGGATTCCTATTTAACCTATGGGTATACCGTTGGTGAAGAGACAATCTATAATGGAATTAAAAAAATTAGACCTGCTCATTCATTTTTGCTTCGAAAAACTAATAGCTATCAAATAGAGGCAGTAAGATATTGGCAGTTAGAATACAACACCGACTATAAAATAAGTGAAGATGAATGGTGTTATCAGATACAAAAAAACTTAGAAGAGTCTGTCGATCTGCATATGATCAGCGATGTTCCTCTTGGTGCATTTCTTAGCGGAGGCATTGATTCAAGCTCTGTTGTTGCAACCATGAGTAAATTATCCTCTCGACCGATAAAAACCTTTTCAATTGGTTTTGAAGAGGATGCATTTAATGAATTGTCGTATGCAAAAATGGTTGCTGAAAAATATAACACAGAACACCATGTCAAAATAATCAAACCGCAGTCAATAGAATTATTACCAGTGCTTGTGTCTGCTTTTGATGAACCATTTGCTGACTCCTCAGCAATTCCGACGTATTATTTATCAAAATTTGTCCGTGAGCATGTAACGGTTGCATTATCCGGCGATGGAGGTGATGAGTTGTTTGGCGGGTATACACACCATCTCAATGCATTAAAATTAAACCGGTTAAATTATTCTCCAAAATTTATTCGAAATATGTTAGGCTCTTTATCGGCAAATAGGTTTTTACACGGGAAGATTACCAGATCAATGTTCTATGTTTCAAAAAGCCCCAAAACAATAAGTGCCTATTTTGCGCTGTTTAACCAATTAGAACGAAAACAACTTTATAATGCTGATACTTTACGCCAAATTAAATTATCGGCGGAATCGTACAAGGAAAATATTTATTTAAAGACCTTAACCTCAAATTATCTTGACTCACTTCTTGAAAATGATATCAACACATATCTTGTTGATGATATTCTGACGAAAGTTGACATTATGAGTATGCAAAACTCTCTTGAAGTGAGAGTCCCTTTTCTCGATCATATTTTTGTTGAGTTGGTTGCAAAGATACCTTCTACCTATAAAATCAACAAGAGTAGACAAAAATATATCCTTAAAAAAGCCATGCATAAGAATTTACCAGAACCGATTGTTTCACATCGCAAACAGGGATTTGAAGTTCCATTGAACATATGGTTTAAAAATGATCTACAGGATTATGTCAGATCCTTATTGAATCCGAACACATCAAAAATATATCAATATTTTGATTCAAATAAATTGCGTGCAATGGTCGAAGAGCATTTCAGTTCAAAAAGGGACAGGAGTGCACAACTATGGTCGTTATTATTCTTGGACACCTGGCTACAGCAGCATTAAGTGATTATATAATTCATTTGACTGTATTCAATTTGTTGTATTAATTTACTAATAAAAGTGAGAATTCAATGAAAGAAACATATATAAAATTTATTAGATCATTTTTTAAAAAGAATATTTATGTTCAAAAAAGCGGATTGGCAAAAGGATTTCAAAGAGAGGGTGGACTTGGATTTTTACCAAAGAAGAGTGTTTCCTTAGAGGAACAATTCCTTTTAGAATTAAATCTAAATGGTAAAACAGTATATGATATTGGAGGCTGGGAAGGAATTTTTGCTTTATTTTTTTCACGAAAGGTTGGAAGGACAGGATATGTTTATACATTCGAAGCAAATCCAATAAATTTTTCTAAAATAAATAGAAACATAGATCTAAATAAAATTAGCAATGTAACTATTTATAATATAGGCTTAGGAAGTCAGACCACTAAATCTATATTCAAATATAATACTCTAGATACTGCAAGGGGGAGTTTTGATAAAGATATTCAAGATACATTTGCCGGCACAATCGCATCTGTAGAGATAGAAATAAATACTCTTGATGAAGTACGGCATACAATGGACATTAAACAGCCAGACTTTATAAAAATTGACACAGAAGGTTTTGAATATGATATTTTACTTGGGATGAAAAATATTCTGGCCAATGTTTGCCCAGACATTTTTTTAGAAATCCATGGAAATGACCAGACGTTCAAAGCAAAAAATTTACTCAATATAGTTCAATATTTATCAGGTTATAATTATTCTTTTTACCATGTTGAAACAAAAGAATATCTAAATAGAGATCGATTAAAAGAGTATAATGGTGGGCATTTTTATTGCCGTGTCAACAAAAAATAAACTTCATGGTATTAAGAATATGTTTAAAACAACCCGAGTTAATTCAAAAATCGAATGCACCCTATAAAAATATTATTTTTTTTTGACAGCTTTATGATTGGTGGCACGCATCGACAAATGCTATATTTAATAGCCCGTATTGATCGTACAAAATTTGAGCCTATAGTATGTACACATTTAACAAATGAAGGGGGACTTAAAGAAGATTTTTATTCTCTAAATATTAAAATTTACAACCTTGCGCGGAAATCAAAACTTGATATTTCAATATTTACAAAATTACGGAGAATATTAATTGATGAAAACATATCAAGGATAGTTATATTTGAACCTCAAAACCTGATTTATTTTAGAGTAGCCCGTTTGTTTATGAGTACGAAAATAAAACAGATTGGGTTATTACGTGCGATGGGGTTTTGGCTCGGACATAAATATTCCTATCTTAAACCGTTGGATGCTTTTCTTGCACAGTGGTTGATAAAAACATCAGCCGTCGTCATTGCTAATTCGGAATCTGTTAAAAAATATCACTCGCATAATTTAAAAAAAACCGATCATAAAATTCAAGTTATATACAATCTTAGCGATTTTAATTTTAACATTGATTTTCAATCGGATTCAATTCGAACATCGTTGGGCATTTTATCTGAAGATTTTGTCTGTGTAATGGTCGCCCGATTAGATCCGTGGAAAGATTTTTATACATTGCTCAGGGCTGCGATTCTTATTAAGAAGAAATCAATGTCAATAAAATTCATTATTTGTGGGGGCGGTGAATTATATCAAGATTTATTATCCTTTATAAATAATAATGACCTTAGCCAAACTGTAATGCTCGTTGGTGAAAGAAAGAATGTCTATGATTATATTAATGCAGCAGATATTGTGATTCATACAACGTATGGTGAAGGTTTTAGTAATGCGATATTGGAGGGGATGTCTTTGAAAAAAACTATTTTAGCTACAGATATTGATTCAAATTCAGAAATATTGGGTAAAAATAATGAGTATGGGTATTTAATTCCTTCGCATAATTATCAAGTGCTCGCTGAGATTATCATTAAATTAAAGGAAGATCAGGTATTAACCGAGCAAATGAATTTAAAAGGGTATGAACGGATACAATATTTGTGCAATTTTGAAAAAAACATAAAACAATATGAAAAATACTTCTCTAATTAGTCACAGGAAAACAAAGTAATGAAAATCGGATTTGATGCTAAATGGTTTTTTAACGGAAATCCGAGCGGCAGAATGGTAGTCAAAAATATATTAGAGAGAATAATCGCTCAAAATGTTTATCATGAAATTTATGTGATCCTAAATTGGAAGGATCGTCATGAAATATTTCCATTTAAAAATGACAAAGTAAAACTGCTATATATATGGGGGGGGATCAATTTAATATCTAATACACTTGTTGCTCCGATTATTTTGAGAAAGTATAAACTTGATGTCTGTATCTTCCAATATTTCGCCCCCGTATTTTGTAAATATAAAAAAATTGTTTATATCCATGATGTAATATTTAAGTCTAACCCTGAATATTTTACGCTAAAAGAGAGAATATACTTCTTACCAATGAAATATCTTGCAAAATATGCGGATGTAATAATTACGGTATCAGAATCTGAAAAGAAAAGAATTAGGCAGTATCATTTTGCTGGTTCTAAAACTAACATAAAAGTGATCTACAACGGTGTGGATGAAAAGTATAAGCCTCAAAGATATTTTCAAAAATCGGATTTGGAAAGAATTAAATTGAAATTCAATTTGCCAGAGAAGTTTTTACTTTACGTTGGAAGGCTGAATGAAAGAAAAAATATATCTAATTTACTTAAATCCATCGGGAGTTTGAATGATAACAAAATTAAATTGGTTCTTGTTGGAAATTATGACGGAAAAACAGTTGATTTAACGAAGAAATTAGACGAGCTGGGTGTTAATAATAGAGTTTTACTATTAGGACATATTAATGATACTGAGTTGCAAATGTTATATTCACTAGCCTATGTTTTCTGTTATGTATCTCTTGAAGAAGGATTTGGATTGCCACCTCTTGAATCTTTGGCATCCGGAGTTCCGGTTGTAGTTTCAAACATAGATTCTTTGCAGGAAGTTTGCGGAGATGCAGCCGTATATTGTGATCCAAATGATTTCAAAGACATTGCGAAAAAAATTGATATGATTATTTCATCTGAGAATTTAAGAAAAAGTAAAATTGAAATTGGAATTGAGAGAGCTAAAAAATTTAGATGGGAATATTCCGCAACGAGTTTAATGCAATGTATTGAACAGGCGGTGCGAGCATGAAAATAGCTATTATAGGTAGCAGAGGGTATCCGTATGTGTATAGTGGATATGAAACATTTGTAACTGAATTAGCTCCTCGATTGGTAAAGCAAGGGTATGAGATATTTGTGTACTGTCATTCGGGATTATTCAAGGATCGACCTAAGAAAATCAATGGTGTAAATTTAGTTTATATTCCAGCCATTGAACATAAAATATTAAGTCAATTCAGTCATAGTTTCCTTTGTACTTTACACGTCCTATTTTTTAATCAAATTGATATAGCATTGTATGTTAATTCTGCAAATGGGCCGTTTGGTATTTTCTTAAAATTATTTGGAAAAAAATCTGCAATCAACGTCGATGGATTAGAGTGGTTGCGGCCAAAATGGAAAGGGCTGGGTGCAAAGTATTTTCGATTAGCTTCTTATTTATCGACAAAATTCTTTGATAAGATTATTACGGATTCTGATAGAATGGCTGATATCTATAAAAAGGAATTTAATTCTCCATCTGTGACTATTGCATATGGCGCAAATATCGGATATTCCGAAAATCCGGAGCTTATTGAGCAATTTGGAGTAAAAAGAAATGAGTATTATTTGATTGTTGGCAGACTTATTCCGGACAATAATGCTGATATAATAGTAAAAGGTTTCGAATCAACCACAACGAGTAAAAAACTTATTATTTTAGGCGATGTGCCTTATAAAGACACGTATGTTGAATCTGTGAAGGCAACAAAGGATGCAAGAATAATTTTCCCGGGATATATAAAAGATTCTAATGTTTTAAGGGAATTATATTGTAACGCATATGTGTACATTCATGGGCATGAGTTTGGTGGAACGAACCCGGCACTTTTAAAGGCATTAGCAAATGGATGTTGTATCCTTGCTCTTGAGACTATTTTTAATCGAGAAATGCTCAACAGTAATAAGCATGGATTTTATTTTACAAAAAAAATTTCCGATATTACCGACCACATAAATAGTGTTGATATTCATGAAGGGAAAGTTGAGGAAAAAAGAACAATTGCTAGAGCAAGAATTGAAGAAAACTATACATGGGAAAAGATTTCCAGTCAATATGAGGATCTATTTGCCACAATGACTATGTCAGGAAAGAGTAGTTAACGATGGCGTGTGTATATCTCGTCGATAACGTCAGGGTTTTTTATGGGAAATTCAAAAAATATTCATTTATCAAATATATAATCAATTTGTTCTCTCGCATTCTATTCTTTCTCGTTGTTTTTGTTTCCGGATTATTTCCGCAAACAAATATTCAACAAAATAATTCAACCTCTAAGAGTCTTTACAAATTTATCTCTAAATTTGTTGTTGATTCATTAATCGATTTTGAAAACTTCCCAGAGCATCTCCAATTTTTTGCAAGAGACGCTGACGATTCATCAGAGGTTCTTATTGATGGAGTTGTCAAATCAACGCTATATTCATCTATAGCTGTCAACATATTTAAAAATAATCTTCTTATAAAGCGTGATTCTAAACCCCTGACTCTGGGAGAAGGGTTTACCTCTTTTTCTTTTCGTGAAAAAATCCATGCTGAGTTATCAGAATATTCTTTTTTAATATCACTTCAATCGGCTAGCGACACAATTGCAATTGCTTTTGCCGATAGTATTGTTTGTGGTGATGTGTTTTTAGTTAATGGACAGTCGAATTCACATTGGGGTGAACCGCAGGCGAGTTACCGAAATGAGTATTGTCGTAGCTTTGGGGCGCATACGGATGTTTATCCATTTGACATTACGGATACGAATGTAACTTGGGGATTATCTGTCGGTGAAAAAAAACCAAAGCGTAGTATTGGCGGTCCCCATGATAAATATTTTGTTGGTGTCTGGCCATTATTGCTTCAACAACATATCAAGGAAAATTTCAGCATTCCAACCTGTATCATTAATGGAGGCTCCGGTGGTTCGTATATTACACAAAATCTTCCAAGTACTAAACATGAAATGGATTTAGATACACCATACGGAAGATTGTTGTATCGAACGCAGAAAGCCAAGCTTCAGGATAAAGTGAAAGCCATTTTTTGGTATCAAGGTGAATCTGATTCTGAGCCAAGTTGGAAAGATTATTTATTTAATTTTTCAAAACTATATAAAGCATGGAAGGATGACTACAATCCGGTAAACAGAATATATTTATTTCAAGTTCGACCAGGCTGTTCGGATGGTGGTGATTACCCTAGTAAATTGCGTGAAGTTCAACGGGTGATACCAAATTATTTTAACGATGTGAAACTAATGTCAACCGTGGCAATACCGGGTCACGATGGATGCCATTATTATTACGAAGGATGTAAAGTGATTGCGCAGCAAATATTTAGGTTGGTTGCGCGCGATTATTATAGTATATCAGATCAAGAGGATATTGACCCTCCCAATATAGTGAAAGTATATTTTAGTAATGCACAACATAATGAGCTTGTTTTAGAATTTGCAAATTGTAAAGAAATAGTTTGGCCGAAAGATACCCTTGGTCATAGAATGGAGGATGCATTCTATCTTGATAATAAATATGGGCAAATAGTATCGGGTTCAGCAGAAAAAAATATTGTTCGATTACAGTTATCCGCACCTTCTGTTGCAAGAACAATAAATTATCTTCCCGGGCGATACTATGAAGCAATGGGTGATTATAACTTTTACGAGGGACCTTTTTTGAAAAACTCTAAAGAAGTGGGAGCATTATCCTTTTACAGTTTCATTATTGGGGGGACCACTTCTGATATATCATATCGAGAACCTTCCAATCCAGAGGTTTTTTTAGATGCTAATTACCCCAATCCATTCAATGGTGCGACAAAAATAAGGTATAGAATAAACTTAAATACAAAAGTAAATATTTCAATTTATGATAACCTGGGTCGAAAAAAAATGATCTTGCGTGATTCTTACTTACTCGCAGGTGAGTATACACAATCTATTGATGCATCGGGGTGGCCGAGTGGTATTTATATTTGTCTTTTAAGGGCTGGCAATTTGACACAAACGACACGAATTGTCTTACTTAAGTAAGCAATGGTTAAAATCATATTTTATCAATGAATTCAACAGTGCAGTATGTTTGTAGATTGTGAAATTTTCCAAGCTCTATAAAACATTAGTAAATGTCTTAACCTTTAAAAAATCGACAATATATCCTTGTTACTCCCTCCGTAAGTTCTTATATTTTTACATTTATTAACGTCCCAGAGAATAAAAATGGATTCATCGTTTGAGGAGCACCCACCGACCGCCCCATTTGATTATTGGGCGATCGTGCAATTATTATATCAAAAAAGAAAAACAATAATAAAAATTGTAGCTTTTTTCACAATAATTACCATTGGGATGTCTTTATTATTATCGAATAATTACCGTTCGACAGCAATTGTATTGCCGGATAATGACGGTGGTAAATCAGGTACGATTAGCGGATTGGCAGATATTGCGTCATTGGCAGGCTTTTCGATCGGCGTTGGCAAATCTTGGTTTGAATTATATCCCAATATTATCACCAGTGAAGCTGTTTTAAAAAATATTGTCTATTCAAAATTTAAATCGGTAAAATTTTCAGATTCGGTCAACCTTATTCAATATCTTGAATTAAGCGACAAGGATATGCTGAAGAATTTTGAAAAAGCGCAAGAATTTCTTAAATCAAGCATTACTATTGATGCAGATAAAAAAACAAGGATACTTTCTGTTTCATTCTTATCTAATGAGTCTCAACTGGCTGCCGACATTGTTAATAAAGTTCTCAAAGAATTAGACACATATATTAAAACCAAACGAATTTCAAATGCTTCGCAGCGAAGGGTTTGGATTGAACAGCGGTTAACGGATGTTCGACGCGATCTTGAACGCTCAGAAAATGATCTCAAAGTTTTTAGAGAACAGAATCGTCAAATTGGAAGTTCACCTCAATTACTGTTGGAGCAGCAACGGCTCATTAGGGATGTTGAGATTAACTCTTCGATATTTATTGAATTAAAAAAACAGATTGAAATTGCCAAGATCGATGAAATTAACTCCATGCCCATTATCAATATTCTTGATGCTGCACGTCAAACGACTGTTAAAGAGTCCCCTAAAAGAAGTATTTATGTAATAATTGTTTTTTTCTCCTCGTTAACTCTTAGTGTCGGTTATTTTATTGTAAATTACTTGTATCCACAGGAAATAAATAACTTTAAGGAAAATTTTCGAAAGACATTTTTTTGAAAGATAAATTTGGTAATTAGTTAGAAATGTAATCAAAATAGATTTGGGTGAAAAATTTCAAAAGGTTGTCGGTTCGATGGTTAAATCTAAATTCGACTTCTTTAAGATACACTGGGAAATGATATTTTGAAACACCACGATAATTATATAACACATGTTTAGCAAACGATCAAAACCCTTCATTTCCAGTAATATATTTTTTTGTTTTCGGAAATTTCTTTCTGTGGCTAATGGTATGATGTTTTACAAAACGCGTCAACGAACGATAACTTCAGAAGGTATCGGTGACCTAAACAGATCCCTTCTTAGTATGCTTGATGATGTGTTCCATCAATTCATTAGCTGTGACAGAATCAACAACCTTGGTGTAAACGCGTCCATTGCGTTCCGGCAAGGCAAAAACAATGCTTTCTCCAGCTGCTCTACGTCCCCGTTTCCCTTTACGGCGGCCGCCAAAATACGCTTCGTCCAGTTCGATTTCTCCTTTGAGTTTTCCCGATTCCAATTCACTCACGTGATAAATCGCTTCTCGAAGTTTTTGATACACTCGTGTTACCGTTTGATAATTTACACTGAGATCACTTGCCAAACGATACGACGGTTGTTGCTGATAAAACCATCGTATAATTTTCAACTCTCGGCGAAGAAGTTTCACCCTTTTTGTTTCTGACACTTGTTGTATTTTATATGTCCACTTTTGTTCGACAGACCATGAACGATCCACAAAAAACACACTTTTTATCACTCAAAAGTTGTCATGGTAACTTATTTTGCTATAACTCACCATAAGATAATATACTTACATTTATCTCGTGGTTACATTCGTAACTAATTATCCAAATTTTTATAGTATGCTTAAACGAAATTGGAAAATAGCTTTTGTTGTAATCTCTCAGTTAACAGACCTAATAGCAATATGGTTGGGTGGGTTTATTATCTTTTCGTTGAAATGGAGTGAAACGATCCAGTATATTACTCCAGACCAAAATCTTCTTATTGGTATTACTGTTTTTACTATAACCTATTTAGTTATTGCTTCATTGTTAGGTCTGTATCGTGGTTCGTTTCATTTGAGTCTCCGTTTACAAAATCTCATTACAGCCCGTACATTTGTTGTCAGTGTTTTAATTACTCTAGCAATGAATAGCTTTGCTCATGCGTTTATCAATGAAAAATCTGCGATAACAATTGCTCTTATTTTTCCTATAATGCTATTTTTGGGGCGATATGTTCTAAAACAAATTAACCTCTATTTTCAACGCTTGGGATATGGAGTACATAATTCCTTAATTGTAGGTGTAGATAAAGAGGCAGAAAAACTTTTTTATCGGTTTTCTACATTTCCTGAACTTGGGTATAAAACAAAAGGATTCATTGTTAAAGAAAAGGGAATTGATCCGACAGTGCTTCCGCAATATACTCAACTTGAGACGGATCGGGTTATCGTATCCAATAACATTGATCGCATTTTTATTCCCTCAACGGAATTTTCTTTGAATGGATACTCATATCTCAAATCTGTGAGTCATAAAACCAAAGTAAAACTTAAGATCATTTCACCTCATGCTGAAGATCTTTTAAAGATATCTCGCATTTATGACATTGCCGGAATCACGATCTCTACGCCGGTACGTTCAAGGGTCAAGATATTTAAATGTTTTTTGAAAAGGACTTTTGATATTATTACTTCTTCCATCATCATTTTGTTGCTCGCGCCGGTATTTATTATAACGATTGTCGCTATTTATATAGAAAGTGGTCGTCCGCTCTTTTTTTTGCAGCGCCGTGGTGCGATAAAAAGTGGGCATGAATTCAATTTTATTAAATTTCGCAGTATGGTGACAGATGCCGAACAGATTAAGCAGGAATTGATGGATAAGAACGAATCCGACGGCGCATTGTTTAAAATGAAGAATGATCCTCGCGTAACCCGGATAGGAAAGATTATACGAAAACTCAGTATTGATGAACTGCCTCAGTTATTTAATGTGCTCAAAGGTGATATGAGTCTTGTTGGTCCAAGGCCTTTACCGTTAACCGATTTTGAAAACGCAAATGAATCCGAAGAATTTTGGGATGCAATCAAAGAGCGTGGTTCGGTTAAACCGGGTATGACTGGCTTGTGGCAAATATCGGGGCGCAGTGAAATTAAATTCAGAGATATGATCCTGCTAGATCTCTACTATGTTGAAAACCAAACGCTACTATTTGATCTAGAAATTCTCTTCGAAACTATTCCAGTAGTCTTTTTCGGGCGAGGAGCCTACTAGAAATATCTGGTGCTAGGTTTATAGGTCAAAATAATCCTGAGTATTTGTATTTGTTGAGGTAAAATTAGAAAATATTTCTACTATTTCCTTCCCTTATAGATGGTCGTTTCACCATCATATCTTTAAAATATTACATTTTTAGTCTTGCTATTCTTGAAAGGATTCATTAACGTTGCCACGTTAGTTAGCTTAAATATCGTTTCAATTCACACAATTTTATCTGTTTTTTTGCAAAAAGACACATTATTATTTCAGCAAGCCTCTTGAGGTGTAAGGAATATAGAATGTAGTTTTTGTGATGATAAATGAAGGAGTGATTATGTTGTTTCGATACAGCCCGATAGCCTTTCAAAAATATCAACGATTCAATACCTATTCATCTGTTCTTCTCTCTAATTTCACGCGAACCAAAAATTGGTTCCACTTCAACTCAAAAATCTTTGTCGTCTTCTTTTTATGCATGGCGTAGATTTAATGTTAACAAATAGTGAAATATGAAAAATCATATTTATCCCTTAATTTTATCCCTATTACTGTTATTTGGCTGTGCTCAACAACCTGTGATCTTAGTTCTAAGGGATACACCTCAAAACCCTTCGTTTATTGTTATTCCACCAAATGATTTTTTGAACGAAGTACATTTTGCAAACGGTGTTGAAAAATCCTTAATTGGTTCCGGAGCAAAAGTGTTGCGGCGACCTGCTGGAAAGACAGTAGAAAATAATACTGCAGCGGACAAAAATTTACTGTCAAACAGAGAAATTTCCGCTCAAAAATTGATAGTTTCTGAATCGTTCAGGGATATTGATGAATTTACTTCAGACTATTTAATTGAGACATACGCTGACTATCGCCAGGTAAAATGCACAAACTGTAAAACAAAAGAAATTGTCTCTGTCTTTACTGTTGAAGAAGATTCATATAGTAGAGACGATTTATCTCAAAAGATGAATAATGTTCAGGAGTTTGCAAAAAAAATAATGAATCAGGCTAAGCTTAATCAGCAATCAAAACCTTCAAAAAAGTAGTTTTCACATTAACAGATGGTTAATAATAGGTGATTATTTATTTGATGAATTTGTGTGTGATGTCTATCATTATTTTAGAGATATTTCTTTACATTAAACAAAAATTGATTACATTCAATACGCTTTTATCCGATTTAAGCGTTTAGCTTTTATTGCCACCGATTCTTTTTTGATGATTGTGTAGCGAATCTATCAAGTCGAAGATATCATTTGGGAATTCCCAAAGCCTTTTTTTAATATACTCTGAGTCAGATTTTTAATTATGCGTTTCACTACGATTTTGTTTGAAGCGATGACATAGTTCTTTTAACATATTGTAATTGTTTATTCCCCCATGACTAAACTTTTAAAAACAATAAAACCACATTTCAGGAGAGTCATATGAATATTTCACTTACCAATACTCAGCATAATATATTGCGATATGTATTGTCATTCTGTATCGTAAGCATATTTTTACTCGGTAATTTTGCGGAAGCGCAAAATTTACAAACTGCAACCGCTACGGCAAAACTTTCCGATATTGATAATAATGGTTATGCAAATTTAGGAGACAAGATTACTCCTATTAGCATCTATCTTGATGGCGTTCCGACAACTGGAACAGATTCAATTTATGTTGGTGTTGTGTTTGGATATTACGGAAATACAGATACGGTGTATCTTAACAAATTCGGCGGATCTGCAGGTGGTGGAAGAGGAAACAACGTTTTTGCAAGTTTCCCAAATGATTCAATCATCAGTACCCCAATATTTTCTCCCGGATTAAATGGGGTTAATGCAAGTACTGCCACTACGTCTGCGAACGGTATTTTGAAATTTTTATTATTTAAAAAGACTTCTGCGCCATTCACTGCGAGTCCTGGTCCAAAAACAATTTTGGAAACATTCAATGCAAAACTTGTAAGCGATGGATTATCATCAACGCCATTCAATAATATTGTTGATAACGTTGTTCCAACAATTCCAGTAAGTGATTCTCTTACAGTTACAGATAATGCTCCAACGGCATTTCGTGCCGGCGTTGGTGATGTTATTAATTTACGAGTTGATACTTTAGGTACCGGTGGATTTACATCTGTATTTGCTCAATTCAACACAAGCACTGATCGCGATAACGCAGGCGTTCCTAGTACTTCATTGCTTCAACTTCAAACATTGGGAAGCGGAACAACGCAGACGGTTCAGAATAACCTAAAACAATTATCGGGAACAACTTCGTATACCGGAAATTTAACCTTGGGACGCGGTGCTTTGGATAATGTTCCACCTGCAACCTCAAATCTTGGTTTGCAATATTATCTTGTTGATGCTGCTGGAAACGTAACGGGTCCCGTTCCGTTTGAAAATTCTCCTAAAGCAATTGATAATACGGTAAGTGATCTCTATGCACTTAGCGGTTCAGATTCATTAGTTACAGTTTCCGATAGTTTGACGGATCTTACAACGGATGGTATTGTTGTTTCCGGCGGATTAGAATCATATATCGTTGGGAGTAAAGTAGTATTCAAATATATAGAACCAACCGCTGGAAATGTCCAATCAGCAAACATTAATCTTACTCTTTTTGGTATTCCTTCAACACTTCCAATGACGTATAGCTATCAAACTGGTGGTGGACAAAAAGTTTTCCTATCATCAATACAAACGTTTGCAGCAACAGCAACGGATGGAAATTTAAATACGATAAGGCCTTTGTTAACTCTTACCGATAGCGCGGGAAATATTTTCAGTGGTGGTGTAGGCTCATTTGCATCCATCAGAAGAATGGATCTTATGCCTCCTGGAAATTTTACTGTTACACCAGTTTTTACGGACGGCAGTGTCATTATAGATAATATTGCTAATCCCAATGACTTTATTAAGTTTACGCTCTCTGGTTTAAATTCTGATGTTGCAGGATATAGAATAATGGCAAACAAGCCAAATATTGCTCCGGTTTGGACTGCGACTCAGAGAGATTTGAATGCTGGATCATTTCCAACAACAGGTTCTATTAATAACGGAGCAGTGCCTGTCGCCGGTGTCTTTTCAACAAGTAATACATCCGTATTATCATACACACCAGCATCAAATCCGGCTGGATTGAATATTGCGGCAAATGCTGCTTCGGGATTAACAACAATTATTGTTCGTGATGAGGCAGGAAATGAAGCGATCACTACGACAACATATCCTTTCGCAATTAATAATATTATCCCAAACCCCGCACAAACAGCAACAGTAACGTTAAGTAATGATCTCAATGGAAATAACATTGCCAATATTGGTGATTCATTATTATTCACCATATCGGGAAGCGGTGTTGACAACGCAATTAAAGATGCCTATGTACAAGTTTTGTCAAGGCAGTTTGGCAATGTTGGTCAGCAAACTTATAACGATATAGATGATACTGGTACCGATTTAACGGATGATGATGGTGGTAATACACGTTCAGATTGGATTAAGTTGACAAGAGTTTCTGGTAATTTTGTCGGGAAGATTCCGGTTATTCGCGATCTCAACGGCGAAATGGTTTATCTTTCTGCGCTTGCCAATACTCAAACATTCAGTTATCAATTAGTAGATTCTGCCGGAAATAACTCCGGTGTTCAAACTACAACCGCTTTAGCACAACCTTTTGATAATAAAGTTGATGATCTCTATTCAGTAGTCGGTCCAGATACAACGGTTGCTGTAGTAGATAGTTTAACGAATGCTACGACGGATGGCATAGCCGGGGCATACATCATCGGAACAACTGTAAAATTTAAATATACGGAACCTGCAATCGGCAATGTCTCAAGTGTTACCATTGATTTATCGGCGTTTGGCGGCGGTTCGGCTGTTGCAATGCCATTGAATAATCTTGCAGCGGGAATACAAACATTTGCCACGACCCTTACACTTGCGTCTGCACCGACTGACGCGGTTCTCAACACGATTCGTCCGCGAATGACAATCGTTGATGCTTCTGGAAATACGTATAATGGTTTTGCAAAAATAAATGTTGCCACAAAAGTTGATCTTATCCGTCCTTCAAGCGGAACATTATCTGTTGCGTTAAGTTTATTGGCGGAATCGACAACCCCGAATAATATTGCAAATACAGGTGAACAATTACGTGCAATTATTAGCGGGTTGAATGTTGATAATAATGCAGGCGGTGGTTATAGAATATTTGCATTCAATCCAAATATTAACACCAATTTTACCGGTGCGCAAAGGAATTTAATAACAAGTACTTTCCCAGTCACCGGTTCAGTTGACGGTAGTGCTCTTCAAACAATTTCAACAATCAATGCACCATTGCAAACCAATGGCGGAAATTATAATGTGGGAAGTTTTACCACGCTCTCTGTTCCCAATGGTTTAAATATTGCCGCAAATGCAAATGCCGGCAGAACATTATTCATCATTCGTGATGATGCCGGTAATGAAGATACAATTTCGGCAGTAATGCCGTTTGCGTTAGACAATATTATTCCGGCAACACCCCAAACTGCAACATATACGTTACAGTATGATGCGACCGGAAATAACAGTGCTAACATTGGTGATTCGGTAAAGATCACAGTTTCCGGCTCAGGTGTTGATGCGAATCTTGCATCGGTGTATGCGAGAGTTCCTTCAACCATTTTTGGATCGGTCGGTCAACAAAACTATACAGACATTGATCGATTTGGAACAGATCTAGCAGATGATGATGGCGGCGGTGATAATTTACCGGATTACATTCGATTGACGAAGGTAGGATCAAATTTTGTTGCGACATTTCGTTTGATTTCAGATATAACAAACGAATTTGTAGGACAAGAGTCTACTCCCGGTACTGCAACGCTTTTCTATCACATTGTTGATAACGGCGGCAATAACCAATCCGGAATTGCTGTTGTAGCTGGGAATACGCTTGCGACAACAGCATTACCACAACGCTTTGATAATAAAATTCCGGCACCAAGCACAATTGCGCCGACAATGAGCACAACAAATCCGACTGCGTTTGCGGGTTTTACTACAACGTATATCTCCGTTGGTTCATCTGTTACTATCAATGTTCCGGGCGTGCCAGCAGATGTTGATACGGTCTTTGCTGACCTTCGTCCACTTGGTTTAACGGCTAATGAAGCATTGTTAAAACCAGCACTTAATGTAACTGGTACCGCGACAAAAACATTTATTGTTTCTGCGGCAACAACAACATATATGGATTATCCGTCTGCGGCAGACTCTGCACGCATTCCGATAACATTGCGCGATCAAGCGGGAAATACATCGGTATTAAACACGGCGACAATTTCTTCGATTAGCGGATCATTTATTCGTGCGGTTGACAGAAATGTTCCGACAACAATTACACAAGGACGTGTAACTGTAATTCACACCGACTTTGATGCAAACAATGCTGTAACTCCTTCCGATAATAATGGAAAGATCAACGTTGGAGAACGATTGCGAATTATTATTGATGTAAGCAATCAACCCGATTTCTTTACAGCGAACTTAGGCACAGGAAGGATGGTCGTGGATCTTTCTGCATTTGGTCAAGGTGTCCCGAGTGTTGTTGCAAATAATGCAGCTCCTTCTCCAGGCTTACCCGGTGCAGCAAATGCATTTGGATATGATCCGGCGACAAATAGATTTGTATTTGATTTTGACGTGGCTAATGGCGGGTCGGACAATCTTACACCCGGTTCAGTTGGAATTATCGTAAGAAATTTAGTTGATAATGCCGGCAATCAGTCAAATCCAACAAATACAAATACACTCTACACAAATCTTACAGTGCCGCAGGCAATTGATGCCCAACAACCCACAATTACAATACCGCCATCGAATAGTTTTGCATTTTCACCGAACACCGATGTGAACGGTGACGGCATTGCTGCAATTGGTGACGGCGTTACCGTGAATGCAATTGTTGTCGGTGCAGATTCTGTCTTTGCTGATTTGAGAAATATCGGACGTGGAATTGCTCCAATGACATTAGGATCGGGTAATACGTGGTCAATTGCTTCAACGACAGTGTTACAGGGGAATGATATGCAATGGGCTTCCGACAATGATTTTGGAGCTACCTCAGTCAATATTATTGCACAGGATGTGAATGGAAATCAATCCACTGCAACAACTGCAGCGTTAAATGTAGATAATTTGGTAACCAAAGCTCCCACAATGACGGTGCAACCGGCATCTGGTGGAAGATTTGCTGTAAGAATTGAAGACGGTCAGAGTACCATAACGCCATCGGGTACATTAGCGTTTAGTACGGATATGTCCGGTGGTTCTGTTCTGAACACTAGCCTTTATCAAATTTATTTTGATAGCACAGGTACTGGAACATTTTCATTAGCAGGAACAGTCGCCTATGGTAATCCGGCAACGTTTACATCTTCACAAGTATTTTCAGAAGGAAAAGTTGTTTCATTCCGTGTCGTTCCGTTAGATGATGCGGGAAATACCGGTACAACAAGTATTACCGGTACTGCAGTTGCCCAGATTACATTACCACCGGCAATTACATACGAACCTGCGGACCAAACAATTATTGGTAGTACCGGGATAAATTTACGAGCAAGGATTGATTCTGCAAATATTGATAAAATTACAGCGGTAACATTTAGGGCTCGTCCGGTTGATTCAGATGCAGGTACAAATGGTAATCAACCTGGTTTATGGTTTACAATCGGTGCAGCCACTAAAACTGGCGAGGTATGGACAAGAACAGGTGTTGCAGCCGGAACATTTACCGGAGTATTTGCAGTTGGCAATGCATATCAAATAATTGCTGTGCTAACTGATAATGCAAGTCCGGCGAATGTGCAAACCAATGAACAAGCGCTTGCCGCAAATGGAAGCATTACAATATATGCCGATGATCAAGTACCAAGCGTAACACTGAGTTCAGTGTTGGTTAATGGTCTTGATTCAACGTTTACGGGATTAGACAATTCGCCGAATCCTTTCCTTGATATAAAGGCAAGAGGTATTGTCGCATTTAAATTCACCATCACCGATAATCTTCCTTTAAATAATAACATCGCTACAATGTCATTCTTTGTTAACAATGTTACTACGGTAAATACACAAACAATCGCTAGTTTAATTGCTAATGGAATGGTCAGTGTTAACGGGAATGTTTATACTGTTCGATTGAACACTGCTCCTTATGCTTCATTGAATATTCCTTTTGGGATTATTGTCAACGATGGCAGGGGAAATGCCAATCCGAATTTTGGCTCATTAGGATTTGGATATAGCTTTACATTTAGTGTCTCGGATAATGTGCTGCCGGCGTTTTACTTGGTGCAGCCATTCACAGGATCCACATTTGGTAAAAATGGTTTCAATGGGCAATTAGGTCTTACTGCGTTAACGAATAATGCTAATGGATGGACGGAAGCAATAGTTCAATTATCAACGGACGCCGCATTTACATCGCCAATTCATATTGGAACAAGCACAATTGGTACTACAGGTGTATTTGCGTTGCCAATTCCTTCCTCTGTAGCTCTTGTCAGTGGGACAAAATATTATGTTCGCGCAATAGTCAGAGATGCGGTAGGAAATACAACTACCACAGATCCGAATATGGTGTACTATGATATTTCGGTTCCTTCATTTACGGTTTCGTTCCCGAACGCTGTCACAGTGAATGGAATTCCGAAAGTATCTGGCACCAGCGCTAAAATGATTATTACATCATCGACAAGTGATTTGACAAATCTTGCGGTTCGTATTCGTCGTATTGATCTCGATACGAACAATTATACAGGTGGACCATTTACTCAAATTGTCAACGCCAATCCGTACAGCTACAATGTAAACTTCAGCGGATTCTTCCCATCGTATGATGGATTGATGGTATTGGAAATTTCAGGAACAGATGCCGCTGGAAATAATTTCCCGGCTCAATACTCAACCGTTTATGTTGACAATCGTCCGACTGATTATATTGTCACCTCGGTGAATGGCGACGATGAACTTGCATCCTTTGCTCCAATGGTTGCGGGAGATACACTGACCGTCCAATTCCAAGTTAAGAGTGATGATATTGCATCTGGTGAATTTAGCATTAATAATTATGGATCAGGTAATGTTAAAGTTTTGGGAATTGTAAGTGCAAGAAACGGCAGGAACTTCACCGTTAAATTCCCAATTCCAACAGATGCAAATAATCAAAACGTTTCAATGAATCCGCAAACAGTTGGCGGCGGGAATGATTTTACCGCGGTATTCAGAGATTCATTAAATAATGCTACAACGAATACACAGTATGTTGGTCTTTCATCAATGGGAACATTAACCGTAATCAACAATGCACAACTCTCATTGATCATCAACAATGTGCAGCGGGGGTGGGTCATGAGTAAGACCTTCCTTGTTACAACGAGAACAACAGCAACAACGGCAACATTCAGCGGTGTGAGATTTGAAATTAAGCGACCGGGCAATACTACATATGAAATCCTCTCAACGGATAATTTCGAACCATATATAGTAAATGTTGGGTCGACTAATTATGTTAATGGGTTGTATGTGTTGCGCGCTGTTGCATTAACCAATGTTGGTAATACCGAAGCTGCTTTTGATACAGTAAGTGTTGTCTTTGACAATACTAATGATAGAACAACTGAACGAGCAGCAATTGTAAGTTTGAACAATGCTCGTATCGGCGGCGGTACTATTACATTATCGGCATCCGCTGGTTCTGGAGTTAGTCGAGTACGATTCCAATCACGATTTATGTCTCCATCTGGTGTTCAACCAGCTGGTTGGTTTACATTGGGATTGAGCAGTATTCCGAATACTCCGAATACATTCTCAATAATTTTAACGGCGCAAGATATTGCCAGTGTGTACGGCTTAGCAATAACACAGTTAGATGGCAAGCAAGAGTTTCGAGCTATTGCTGAGGATAACGCCGGTTTTGCTCATTTCTTATTCAATAATCCGACTTCAACAATTGCATCACCAGGATTCGGTGCAGTAGGAAATATTGACGATGCAAATGAAGTGGCAACCACAACTGCAACAGTTGACGTGACAGCCCCATCGGGTGTCTTTAATCTTGCAGGAGTTCCATTGACCACAACGCAGGCTCTTTCTTATGGAGGTTCATCGTTTAACCTGATGAATGTTATTGATGGTTCGGTAATAATTCGCGCTTCAGTAACTGACACGTCGGATTTCGGACAAGGTCTTGTAACACTCAGAAGATTTGGTGTTCGAGATCCCGGATTTGGATTTTCTGCGTATGGTGATCAGGAAGGTGTCGAAAAAGTTATCGCTACATATACATCGGCATCGGCAATTCAATACACCGTAAATTCCAATTCGCTTATTCGCGGCGGATTATATCGAGTGCAGGTAAAATTGCGCGACAATCTTGGAAATGAAAATACAATTCAAACATTCGATTTCATTGCCGGGAAACCACAGGCAGCAGTTGTTGGATACAATGCTGAACAGAGAATTATGTATGTGTTAGGACAAAACCATGCACAATCTGCACGGTTGGAATATTCAACCAATAATGGGGCAAGTTATTCCGATGTTAATACATTATCATTAACACAATTTGGTACAGGAGTTTCAAATCAAGATGCAGCGCGAACCGGACAATTTAGTCTTGCAAACATTACATTCCCGGCAGGGCAAGTGTTGTTCAGAGTAACTGCATCGGAATTGACTTCAAATCAATTTTCACAAAGCCGATTTGCTTCAGCACCAACATATTTTAGAATGTCGGTTGGAGCAAATGGTTCATGGACTCCGAGCAATATTGCAACAGCAAGTGTTGGGCTTCTATTGAATAGACAGCAAGGTACGTTGAATGCAACACGAGTGGAGGCAATTCCTGCATCACAAAATGATAATGTTGCTCTCTTTATGCATGCAGAAAATAATCCATTCAATAATATCAGCAATACACTTGCCGCTGAAGTATTTCCAAAATACATTCAGTCAAATACCGGAAGTTTTTATTCTGGTGCTCAAACATTGATTAGTCTCGACAACAGAAACTATGGTTTTTCGCCGACTGCGTCAATCAATTTATCCGGCGGAACGCCAAATATTTCAGCTGGCGGTCTATTCACTGTTTTTGCAAGTGTTGTTCGCAACGACAGTGTTGATATGAATTACGAAAATATTGTTGTGAACCGTGTTGCTTCAAACAGAGGCGATACAATTGTTTCAAACTTGCAAAACACAACAATGTCCTTCCCGGTAAATTCGCTTACGTCAAATGCCGGTGTTCTTTTGGAAGACGACGGTGCGAAACTGATTAGCAATGCTGCAAATCAAGTAAATATGGGACAGGTTGGTGTTGCTACGTGGTTAAGTGTATTTGGCGGTGCAACAATGCGTAATGGTTCGCGGTCAACAATTACAATGAAATATCCTGAATTGGAAGTTGTAGACGCAAATAACGATGGTGCTATTAATGGTTTAGATGAATTAATGGTTACCGTTGCGGTGTTGGGTACTTCGGGTGGAAATCCGATCTATACATTCCCAACCGATATTAAAAATAAAACCGTTGATACGACAAATAATGTTGTCACATTTACTATTGGTGCATTGTCTTCAGCAGCAACTCGGTATATGCTTGTATTGGAAGGTGCTAACAATGCACAACAAGGTACCATTGCACTTACAGACTTTAGAGTTGGGGCGATTGGTAAAAACAACTTTATTGTTCCGCCGCAAAATTCAACTACTACGCAAACTGTAGTAATTGCAGCAGCGGATAATGTTTCCGGATTTAAGACAGCATCGCCATTGCTCTATATTGATAATGTGAGAGCTGCATTCTCACCGTCATTTATTGATGGAGATAGAGGATTCAGAACTACCGTCTCCTTAACATCTTCAATATTCAACCTTGATGAAGGGAAACATACGATTCGGTTCATTATTGAAAATAATAATGGAAACAGACTCGATAAAACGATGGATTTCTTTGTTGACCGTAAGCCGGTGTATATTGCAAATTCGACACCAACTTTAGGTTATACAGGCAATCGTACGGTTACATTCACGCTCAAAGATCCTTCATCCGTAACCGTTCCTGCATCGAAAGTTGATTCGGCGACAGTGTATGTTGATCTCTTTGCAACACGAGGAGTAGTCATTGACAGTGTTCAACGAATTGATATTGAACAATATCTCTACAGGTTATCTCCCGGTCAATTGAAATGGGATTATAACGGTGA
>Ga0172379_10001399_pt1 | contig 48037 bp, 44 predicted proteins | sample GrowelOW334metaG_FD_119756 | JGI IMG/M metagenome (GOLD analysis project Ga0172379, IMG submission 119756) | Groundwater microbial communities from an aquifer near a municipal landfill in Southern Ontario, Canada - Groundwater well OW334 metaG | ecosystem: Environmental > Aquatic > Deep...
CGGGAAGTGGGGTACTGTCGATGCTAACACAACCGTAGGCTACTTCAAATTCATTTATAATGGTGGACAGGTAGATGTCGCTATCATGACAGGCAGCTATGTGTATGATGCCAATAGCCAGTCGGTAATACTATCCACCGACCCACTTATCTTCGGCGGCGAAAGTATGCAGGGTGGTCAGCAGCAATCAATGATGATGTCAATGCAATCGCAATCCGAATCCGAATCTGTTGAAACATTCGATGTGAATGGAACATTGGACTGGCTTGATGATTTATGGCAGAACGATGAAAATATTCGGAATTCGATAAATGCCAACGATTGGCAGGAATTTATAGATGCGATAAAAAATAGTCAGTAATCAAAAAAATGACTCCGCCGTCTGTCGGGAATTGACCGCTGGACGGCGGATTTTTTATGTTCCCTATGTCCTAAACCCTACCCCTATTTTTATCAAAACTCGTCAAAAATCCGTGAAAATCCGTGCAATCCGCGGTTAAAACCGTTCAAAACTTGACGAAAGCTCATCAAAATTTTACGTTTTTTTGCAAAATTTTGCAAAATGTTGCAGAATTTTGCTTGAATCATGCAAATTTATGCTTGAATTTTGCAACTTTATGCTCGATTTTTGCAACATTTCTTGCACGTTTGTCCGCAAACCCCCACGTTTTAGTTTTTGTCAGAAAACTGTGGGGACTGAAACTGCTTTCATACGTCCCATAACTCGAACAACCTTGTTAGCTGCCCTGTAATATGATAGTATTCCTTAACTATTGACTACAGCCTCTTGATTATTGACTGCCAATTAAAGCTATCTTCTTTTTTTGCCGATATTTACGTTATATTAACGGACTTTTATTTTACCTTTTCGGCCTGTCCCGGCACGTTTAAAGGGGCGCAGCCGACGGGGGCGGAGTCTAAAAAGAATTCACATTATAAGATGGGAAAATTGAAGAATTCGATAGTAGTAACAGGAGGGGCGGGATTCATCGGCTCGCATCTCTGTGAATATCTGCTCGCAAAAAACCATAACATCATTGTTGTGGACGACTTAAGTACGGGCAGCATTTCAAATATCAAACCTTTGCTTTCCAATAAAAAATTCAAATTTATCGAAGGCTCGGTACGCAATCCCGACCTGATGAATGACGTAATTGCTGATTGCCGCTGTGTTTATCATCTTGCCGCTGCTGTCGGCGTTAATTTAATTGTCGAAAAACCCGTTCACACAATCGAAACCAACATTGGTGGAACAGAAGTCGTTTTGGCCGCTGCAAACAGGTTCGGGAAAAAAGTCCTAATTACCTCTACCAGCGAGGTTTACGGCAAAAACGAGAAAATTCCTTTCAACGAGGATGATGACACTGTTTTGGGCAGCACGAAATTTTCCCGCTGGTCTTACGCCTGCAGCAAGGCCATAGATGAGTTTTTAGCCTTTGCCTATCACCGCCAATACAACTTACCTGTGGTTATCGTCAGACTTTTCAATACCATAGGCATCCGTCAGACCGGCAGTTATGGTATGGTTGTGCCGAGGTTTATCGACTGGGCTGTAAAGAATGAGCCTATAATGATTTACGGCAGCGGAAAACAGAGCCGCAGCTTCACTTATATCAGCGATGTAATCGGTGCGATGACGGCTTTGATGGAATTAGACGCCGCCAATGGCGAAGTTTTCAACATCGGCTCAAATGAGCAAATTACAATCGAGGATTTAGCCGACAAAATTATCGAAAAAACGAATAGCAAAAGCGAGAAAAAATATATACCATACTCCGTCGCTTACGGTAAGGGATTTGATGATATGCAAAAACGCCTGCCATCGCTGAAAAAAATCGGCAGCGCAATTGGCTATAAGCCGCAAGTTAGTCTCGATAAAGCACTTGCGGCAATTATCGACAGTAAATTAAATTTAAAAAAAGGTTAAAAATGGGTACATCGTTAATCACTGGCGGGGCGGGATTTATCGGCAGTAATATGGCTCGCTTTCTGCTCGAAAAAGGCCAAAAAGTTCGAATTCTCGACAATTTTGAGACCGGCAAACGTGAAAATCTGACGGAAATCACGAAAAACATTGAAGTTATAGAAGGGGATATTCGCAATCTTGATATTGTTAAAAAAGCAGTCGCCGGTGCGGATGTTGTTTATCATTTAGCGGCATTGGGTTCAGTGCCTCGCTCTATGAAAGACCCTGCGACAACTCACGATGTCAATGTCAATGGAACGTTCAATGTCCTTATGGCAGCAAGAGATGCGAAGGTTCGACGGATTGTTTTTGCGTCAAGTTCTTCAGTTTATGGCTCAAGCCCGGTTTTGCCTCAGCACGAGGAATTGCCGCTTGCGCCGATTAGCCCTTATGGTGCGACAAAGGCAATAGGCGAAATTTATTTCCGCTCATTTTACCAAACTTACGGTTTTCAGTCGGTATGTTTGCGATATTACAATGTTTTTGGCCCCAGACAGGACCCTAATAGTCAATATGCCGCTGCGATACCGCTGTTTGTGAGTTCGCTGATGCGGAATCAATCGCCGAGGATTTTTGACGACGGCGAGCAATCCCGCGGATTTACTTATATTGAAAATGTTATGCAGGCCAACTGGCTGGCGGCTAACGCGAAAGAATTGCACGGCGAGGCGATGAATATCTCGACCGTAAATGCTGTAACGGTTAATACGGTCGTCAATACGATAAGGCAGCTTTTAGGCAAGGAAAATATCAAGCCCACTTATGCGCCACCAAGAGAGGGCGATATTAAATACTCGCTTGCGGATGTGTCGCGTGCGAAAAAATTAATCGGATATGAACCTCTTGTCTCATTTGAGCAGGGGATAAAAAAAGCAATTGGATGGTATCAGGAGAATCTGAAGTAGCCACAAAGGCACTAAGGCACAAAGAAAAAAAATGTTAGCCACAGAGAACACCCCTTCGGCTGGATTCGACAAGCTCACCACAGGCAGCTCAGGGCAGGCAGAGGCCACAGAGATAAGAAGTGAAAAACTAAAAGTGAATAGTGAAAAGTTATGGAATCGACTACGCAGATGGGATTTTTTAATGACCGCTTCATTACTGTCGCGGCTCTGAACCTAAATAAAAAAGTGAACGGCAAGAAAAGTTAGAAAGGTTTATAAAATATGGCAAAGGCAAATGTAAAAGAAAAAGCACCGTATGTAGGTATCGTAGGAATGGGTTATGTCGGACTTCCTCTTGCACGTGAATTTATTATTCGCGGAGCGAAAGTAATCGGGTTCGATATAAACGAGAAAAATGTCAAGCGGCTAAATGCAGGCCAAAGCCCGCTGAAACACATTCCATCTTCTGATATTTCAGATATGGTTAAGAGCGGCAGATTTATAACGACGACGGATATGAAGCTGATGAGCAAGCCAGACGCTTTAATAATTTGCGTGCCTACGCCGCTGACGGAAAATCGCGAGCCTGATATGACCTATATCGTTGTTACCTGCGAAACAATTTCCAAGTATCTACGCAAGGGGCAGCTTGTTTCTCTTGAGAGCACGACATATCCGGGAACGACAAAAGAAGTGATGAAGCCTATACTTGAAAGAAGCGGCCTGAAGGCCGGCAAGGATTTTTATTTAGCGTTCTCGCCTGAGAGAGAAGACCCCGGCAATAAGAATTTCCGAACTGCGACGATTCCAAAGGTTGTCGGTGGCTATGATAAAAAGAGTCTTGAGATTGCCTTGAACATTTATAAATACGCGATTGATAAGACAGTGCCTGTATCATCCTGTGAAGTCGCAGAGGCGGCGAAGATTCTGGAAAATACATATCGCTGCGTCAATATCGCGATGGTCAACGAACTCAAGCAGTTGTTCGACAGAATGGGCATTGATGTCTGGGAAGTAATTAACGCGGCTGGAACAAAGCCGTTCGGATTCCAGAAATTTTATCCCGGCCCCGGTCTTGGCGGGCACTGTATTCCGATTGACCCGTTTTATCTGACCTGGCGTGCGAGGCAGTTTGGTATGCAGACGAAATTTATCGAACTTGCCGGCGAAATTAATACCGCTATGCCGCACTATGTCGTGCATAGAACGCTGGAAGCGATGAACGACAGGAAAAAGAGTTTAAAGGGTTCAAAAGTTCTTGTTCTCGGTCTTGCATACAAGAAAGATATTGACGATGTTCGCGAGTCGCCATCTCTTGAGCTGATTGAATTGCTCAGGGACAAAGGCGCGGCGGTCGATTTCAATGATCCGTATATTCCTGAAACGCATAAGCAGCGTAAATATGATTTGAAAATGAAGAGCAAGCCGCTGAGTACTGCGATGCTGAAAAAATATGATGCTGTGGTTATCGCAACAGACCATAGCTGCTATGACTATAAATGGATTGTCAAAAATTCAAAGTTAGTCATTGACAGCAGAAACGCGACTGCAAATGTTAAAGCAGGACGCAACAAGATAGTTAAGGCGTAAGAAAAAATAGCCACAGAGATATATTATTGAAGAATGAAGATTGAAAAATGAAGAATTTAAGATAAATTCGCCGAAGGCGTTTCCATAAATCTTCAATCTACAATCTTCAATTTTCATTTCATTATACCAGAAGTCCTAAGGAGTTATTTAATGCAAGTGCCATTGTTAGACCTCAAAGCACAGTACGCGACAATAAAAAGCGATGTGCTGAAACAAATAAATGAAGTTTTAGATAGTCAGGTTTGTATCGGCGGGCCGAAGGTTGCTGAGCTTGAACAGAAGATTGCCCAGTACAGCGATTGCAAATTCGCGGTCGGCGTTTCGAGCGGCACGGATGCGATACTCGGCTGTCTGATGAGTCTTGGCATCGGGAACGGAGATGAGGTAATTACAACGCCTTTCACGTTTTTCGCAACAGCAGGCTGTATCGCCAGAGTTTGCGCAAAGCCTGTGTTTGTTGATATTGACCCGAAGACATACAACATAACTCCAGCTCTGATTGAAAAAGCGATAACGAAAAAAACGAAAGCGATTATGCCTGTTCATCTTTACGGCCAAATGGCGGATATGGACGCGATTATGGCAATCGCGAAAAAACATAATTTAGCTGTAATCGAAGACGCAGCGCAATCCATCGGCAGTATTTATAAAGGCAAAAAAGCAGGCAGCATCGGAAATTTCGGTTGCTTCAGCTTTTTCCCAAGCAAGAATCTCGGCGGCATCGGCGACGGCGGTATGGTGGTCTGCAACGATGAAAAGCTGGCCGTTAAAATGAAGTTGATGAGAGACCACGGACAAAATCCAACATATTATTATAATTTTGTCGGCGGCAATTTCAGACTCGACCCGATTCAGGCAGCGGCTTTGCTTGTTAAACTGCCGCATCTTGAACAGTGGTCTGCAGGCCGCAGAAAAAATGCCGAGTATTACAATAAAAAATTCGCAGGCTCTAAAGTCGGCGTTCCATTTATCAGTCCGGATTGTATTACAATTTATAATCAGTATGTAATCAGAGTTGCCAATCGTGATGCACTGGCGAAAAGTTTAAAAGAAAAAGGCGTCGGATGTGCGATATATTATCCGCTTCCGCTGCATATACAGGAGTGTTTCGCATATCTCGGATATAAGCAGGGTGATTTCCCGCAGAGCGAAAAAGCGGCCAAAGAAGTTTTGGCTCTTCCGATTTACCCTGAGCTTACCGATGAAATGCAAGATTATGTTGTGCAGTCGGTACTTGAGGTAACAAAATGAAGAAGGCTCTTATAACGGGTATTACCGGTCAGGACGGCTCGTATTTGACGGAACTGCTGCTGAAGAAGGGCTATGAGGTTTTCGGCCTGATTCGCAGAAGCTCATCGTTCAATACCGACCGAATCGACCATTTATACAAAGACCCGCACGAACAGCCTAAGCTGAAATTGATATACGCGGATTTGACCGATGGCAGCAATCTTCATTCAGTATTAAACGAAATCAATCCCGATGAAGTTTATAATCTCGGCGCGCAAAGTCATGTTCGCGTAAGTTTCGACCAGCCGATTTACACTGCCAATGTCGATGCGCTGGGAACGCTGCGAGTTCTTGAGGCGATTCGTTCGATGAAAAAGCCCGCGAAGTTTTATCAGGCATCGAGCAGTGAAATGTACGGCAAGGTTGTCGAAACGCCTCAAACAGAAAAAACGCCATTTTATCCGCGAAGTCCTTACGGTTGCGCTAAAGTTTATTCGTTCTGGCAGACAGTGAATTATCGTGAGGCCTATAATTTATTTGCCTGCAACGGAATTTTATTCAATCACGAATCGCCCAGACGAGGCGAGACTTTCGTAACTCGAAAAATCACAAGAGCAGCGACTCGAATCAAACTTGGTTTGCAGAATAAATTATATCTCGGCAACATCGAGGCGAAAAGAGACTGGGGATTTGCCGGTGATTACGTCGAGGCGATGTGGCTGATGATGCAGCAGGAAAAAGCGGACGATTTTGTAATCGCAACCGGCGAAACTCATTCGGTCAAAGAGTTTCTCAATGAAGTTTTCGGACAATTGAATCTCGACTGGAAAAAATATGTTGAAATTGATGCGAAATATTACAGACCGACAGAAGTCGATTTGCTTTTAGGCAATCCATCAAAGGCGAAAAAGGTACTCGGTTGGCAGCCAAAAGTTGGCTTTAAAGAGCTTGCCAAAATGATGACTGAGACTGATATTAAAATTGCCGAGAATGAAAAACTTCTGAAAGACCATAGCAAGTGAAAAACTTTTTTGAGAACAAGCGAATTGTTGTAACTGGTGGAGCGGGATTTCTTGGAGCTTATGTTCTTTCCGGCCTGAAAAAGCGAGGCTGCAAAAATATTTTTGTGCCTAAAATCGAAGATTACGACCTGATAAAATTATCCGACATCAAAAAAATGTACGATGAAATGAAGCCGGACATAGTTATTCATCTTGCGGCGGTTGTCGGCGGAATCGGAGCGAATCGAGAGCATCCCGGCAAATTCTTTTATGAAAATCTGATGATGGGTGTTCAGCTTATCGAGGAAGGCAGATTGCGGAATCTCGAAAAGTTTGTCGCAATAGGCACGATTTGCGCATATCCGAAATTTACGCCTGTGCCTTTTAAGGAAGATGATTTATGGCTCGGCTATCCAGAAGAGACGAATGCTCCTTATGGACTGGCGAAGAAAATGCTGTTAGTCCAGTCGCAGGCATATAGGCAGGAATATAATTTTAATTCGATATTTTTGTTGCCGGTGAATTTATACGGCCCGGGTGATAATTTTAAGCCTGAATCGAGCCATGTAATACCGGCATTGATAAAAAAATGCGTCGATGCGATTAGTAATGGCGACAAATATATTGAATGCTGGGGGACAGGTTCGGCAAGCAGAGAATTTATTTATGTCTCCGATGCTGCCGAGGGTATTTTGCTTGCGACGGAATTTTACAACGGCGATGAGCCGGTAAATATCGGTGCAGGTTTTGAGATAACGATAAAGGATTTGGTGGGAAAAATTGCGAAGCTCACCGACTTTAAGGGCGAAATCCGCTGGGACAGTTCAAAGCCTGATGGCCAGCCGAGAAGGTGTCTCGATACGAGCAGGGCGAAAAAAATGTTCGGCTTTGAGGCGAAGACGGATTTTGACGCAGGCTTAAATGCCACAATTGAGTGGTATAAGAAGAATCTGATTTAATTATGAAAATATCGGTCGTAGGAATAGGTTATGTAGGTTTAGTTGCGGCAGGCGGTTTTGCTGAAAGCGGCAATCACGTTATTTGTGTTGATAACGATGAAAAGAAAATCGCCAATCTGAAAAACGGCGTTATTCCGATATATGAGCCCGGTCTTGCGGAGATTGTGAAAAACAATGAAAAAGCGGGCAGGCTTTCATTTACAACGGATTTGGAATATGCGGTTAATAATTCCAAAGTTATAATACTTGGTGTCGGCACTCCCAGCGCCGAAGATGGTTCGGCGGATATTTCGGCGGTTCTTGCTGTCTGCGGAAAAATCGCTGAGTATATGAAGGAACATAAAATCATCGTTACCAAAAGCACCGTGCCTATCGGCACACACAAAATTGTAACAGATTTGATAAAAAGCAAAACATCTGTGCCGTTCGATTATGTGAGCAATCCGGAATTTTTGAAGGAAGGCTCTGCTGTTGACGATTTTGCCAAGCCGGACAGGGTTATCATCGGTACGGACAGCGCGGATGTTCAGGAAACGATGAAACAGTTGTATTCGCCTTTTATGCGCAAAGGCAGCAGGATAATTTTTATGGATGCCGCAAGCGCAGAGACGGCCAAATACGCAGCCAACGTAATGCTGGCGACACGAATATCATTTATGAACGAGCTTTCCGGTCTGTGCGAAAAATGCGGAGCGGATATCGAAAAAGTCCGTGCGGCCATTGGCTCAGACCCACGCATCGGCAACTCGTTTTTGTTCGCAGGCGCAGGTTTCGGCGGCAGTTGTTTCCCGAAAGATGTCAAGGCGATGATTTATATGGGCAAGAAAATGGGTTGTCGCCAAATGATTGCCGAGTCAGTTCAGCAGGCGAATTATAATCAGCACGACAGATTCGCGGACAAGGTTTTAAAATATTTTGCGAGCAGAGAAAATAAAACAACTTTGGCGGTTTGGGGTCTTGCGTTTAAGGCGAAAACCGATGATGTGAGAGAATCGCCTGCGATTTGGTGCATAAATAAATTTTTGAAAGCGGGATTTAAAATAAAAGCATTCGACCCTGAAGCGATGGGGACGGCCAAAGCAGTCTTGAAGCAAAGCGTTGAAATGACTGAAAATGATTATCAGGCGATTGATGGCGCTGATGGGCTCGTGATATTTACCGATTGGCAGCAGTTTAGAACGCCCGATTTCGATTTAATAAAACAAAAACTCAAAAAGCCGGTTATTTTTGACGGTCGTAATCTTTACGAGCCTGCGTATATGAAGAAACTGGGTTTTGAATATTATTGTATAGGAAGATGTCAGATGTCAGATGTCAGACTTCAGAAAGAGGGGAATGCGTAATTTTAAGGATTTGCAGGTTTGGCACAAGTCGCATTTGCTGACGCTAAAGATTTACAAGCTTACTCTTTCTTTCCCGGCAGATGAAAAGTTTGGTCTCATCAGTCAATTGCGTAGAGCATCGGTTTCTATTGCGACGAATATAGCTGAAGGGTGTGGTCGTGGAAGCAATACAGAGTTAAGGCGTTTTTTTGATATTGCAATGGGTTCTGCGAGCGAAGTTGAGTATCAAATGCTTTTGGCTTACGATTTGAAGTATGTTAGCGAAAACAATTATCAAGAGACAGTATTTTGTATCGAAGAAGTCAAAAAGATGCTTACGAGTTATATCAAGAAAATCAAGAGTAGTAGTTCTGACCTCTGATATCTGAAATCTGAAATCTTTTTTTTGGAATAAAATGACGAAAAAAATATTACTTACAGGAACGGCAGGCTTTATAGGTTTTCATGTGGCGTTAAGATTGTTAGAGCGCGGCGATACGGTTGTCGGATTAGATAGTGTCAATGATTATTACGATGTGAACGTCAAATACGGCAGGTTAAAAGAAACCGGCATCGACCACAAGAAGCTCGAATACAACAAACTTTTGAGCAGCGGTAAATTTTCCAATTATAAATTTATCCAGTTGAATCTTGAGGACAAGGAAAATATTGACAAGCTGTTTGCGGCGGAAAAATTTGACGGAGTTTGCAACTTAGCTGCACAGGCAGGCGTTCGTTACAGTCTTACAAATCCCAATGCTTATATCAATGCCAACATTGTCGGCTTTGCCAATATTCTGGAGGCGTGCCGCAATAATGATGTTAAGCATTTATCTTATGCGAGCAGTTCGAGTGTTTATGGCTTGAATGAGTCAATGCCTTTTTCTACCAGCGATAATGTTGATCACCCTGTCAGTCTCTATGCCGCCAGTAAAAAGAGTAATGAATTGATGGCACATTGCTATAGTCATTTGTTTAAATTGCCGACGACTGGGTTGCGTTTTTTTACGGTTTATGGGCCGTGGGGCAGACCTGATATGGCATTGTTTATTTTTGCAAAAGCTATTTTTGAGGGCAGGCCGATTGATGTGTTTAATTATGGCGAGATGAAGCGAGATTTTACTTATATCGATGACATTGCCGAGGGTATTGTCAGAGTGATAGATAATCCGCCAAAGGGTAATCCCAATTGGACCGGCAAAAAGCCTGATCCATCTTGCTCTAAGGCTCCGTATAAGATTTATAATATTGGCAATAGTTCGCCGGTTAGGTTGATGGATTTTATAGAGGCGATAGAGAAGGCCATCGGCAAAAAGTGTGAAAAGAATATGCTTCCTATACAGCCCGGTGATGTCCCGGCTACCTGGGCGGATGTGATGGATTTGGTTGAGGATTTGGGCTATAAGCCGGCGACTACTATTCAGGAAGGTATTGATAAGTTTATAGTGTGGTATCGTAAGTTTTATAGTGTGTAATAATGTTTGAAGTTTGATAACTGAAATCTGACTTCTAACTTTTTTGGTGTTGCCGGCAGGGACGAAGCGTGGTCGGAGTTAATAAGGCCGGTATCGGCCAGCCAAGTAATATAGTTATGGTGGTTTTGTAGATTAAGCCACAGAGAGAGGACACAGAGAAAAAACCGATTGATATTAAAAACTTCGTGAGCTTCGCATCCTTCGTGGTGAAATTGATTTACATTGTGGCGAAGTAAGCGTGATATGCCATAGATGATGGGTGATTTGTGACAGATGAATCGTAACCTGCCATAGATAACGAGTGAGTTGTAGTAAATGAGGTGTGAGTTGTCATAGATAACGTGTGATATGAGGCAGGTGAGGTGTTACCTGTCGTGGATGATGCGTGATATGTCGCAGGTGAAGCGTTATATGAGGTGGATAAGGCGTGATATGCCGCAGATTAAACAGGCAAAACAGCGTTTTTAGCTTAAAAAGGCGGGAAATTAAAAAAAAGAGGTTCACCACGAAGTTCTCGAAGAGCGCGAAAGAATAAAAAGTAAAAAAACGCTATAATTTGTGGTTAAAATAAAAAACTGAAAGCTGACATCTGACCTCTGATTTTTATTTTATCAGGATAAAATTATGGCAGTTTTAAAACTGGAAAAAGACGATGAACAACAGGAAATAGAGTTTGAGTTAGATTATCTTACATCTTTAACTACTCAACAGCGGTTTCAAATGATGATACAAAAAAGTCGTGAGATGATTTTATTACTGAGGCGAAATGGACACAGAAAATCTACTCAAATTATTAAAAGAACATAAAGTTCGATTTGTTATTATCGGTGCGACAGCGTTTCCTGTTCATGGATATTCGCGCGCAACGCTTGATATCGATCTGTTCATCGAACCGAGCGAAGTCAATGCCAAACGGACACGCGAATCGTTGAAGTCATTTGGATATGATGTTTCTGGTGTAACCGTCGAGGATCTCCTAACCAAAAAAGTCTTGATTCGACAATATGTTGTTGAAACCGACATTCATCCGTTTGTCAAAGGAGTTAGCTTTGATAGTATCTGGATGAATAAAGTGAAGGCTAAGTTCGGCGATGTTTTTGTTTGGTTTGCATCTCTTGACGACCTTATTAAGATGAAAAAAGCCGCAGGCCGACCGAAAGATAACGAAGACCTTAAATTTCTTTGCAGATTGAAAAAGAATAAGTAACCGCTATGAGTAACGAAAGCGAAAGGAATGTTGTTTACCACGAAGTTCACGAAGGACACGAAGGAATAAAAGTTAAAAGAATTGTGATATATATGATTTAAATAAAAAGCTTCGTGAACTTCGCGTTCTTCGCGGTTAAAAATAAAAGCACCATCGTTTAACAACACTGAATAGTTCCGCAATGTGTGGGGCATCAATGTTTAACTATTTTAATGAAAGGTTTTAAAAATGGCAAGATTTCCACTTAAAGAGGCAGAGGTAGTTGCATTAGCGCAGGCTATGAAAAGCGGGTTGACAGACAATGCGGCAATTTATCCGGCCCCGCCGGTATCGCTTGCGGATTTAACGACGCTGATAACTGCTTATACCGGCGTAAAAAATACCGCTATTGCCGCTCAGGCCGCCGCCGAAGAAGCGACAACTAACAAAGATGATGTACTGGGCAATTTGGTTGAGGCAATGAAAACTGATATCCGCTATGCGGAAAACACAGTCGATTTCGATGATGATAAATTGAAGCTCATCGGCTGGGCAGGCAAAAAGGCTTCTGTTGCTCTAACTGTGCCCGGACAATCGAGACTTCTGGAAGCGTCCAGACAGGGTGAGGGCTGGGTCTTCTTGGATTGGAAAGCGCCTGTCGATGGCGGTGTTCCAGCAGCTTACAAGGTAATGCGGCGCGAGCGGCCAGCCGGAGTTTGGGAAGAAGTTGCAACAGCGGTTATCAGCGAAGCGACTTTGGTTGAGCAGCCCAGAAGCAAGGAACTGGAGTATAGAGTTGTCGCAGTCAACAAATCCGGCGACGGCGAACCCAGCAACACAGTTATGGTAGTACTATAACTGTATTGAAGTAAAAAGTATTAAGGCTGAAGTACGAAGACTTTGCTTGTACTTCGTACTTCGCCTTTTTTCAAAGGATGAGAGGTTGTTATTGAATAACAAAAATAAAATCAGCGTAGTCAGCGAAATGCTACTCTGCGTAGTACGCTACGAAGCACGAGTCTGCGTCAAATGAAACTTCTAATTTCTAACTTCATACTTCTAACTTCTTTGTTTCCCTGTCTGGCAGTGGAAATAAGGGATGTAAATGATGTCCGTTTTCAAGGCGATTCAACTCTAATGGGAATGAAAATCGAAAGCTCTTATTTTTCTGATGGAGCTTTTTTGATTGAAACAACTGGTGCAAGATTTGAGTATGCTAAAGGAAATTTAAAATTATATCAAGGTCTTGATAAAAATAACCGCAGATTATTATCAACTATTACTTTTGATAATGAGCCTAATTTTATAAAAGTTGAAGATAATAATGACCATATTATATTTTGGTCAAAAGATTTGAATATCGGTATCTATGGCGATTCTACTCTTATAATTTCTCCAAAAGTAAATCAAAGTTTAAAATGCCAAGGTAATTTCAAACCTGATTATGAGGGCAGATATAAAGGCGAACTTTTACTTATAGATGACAAAGGCGGAATGGAAATTTATCCCCAGCGTTATGAAAAAGGTTATGAAATCGATAAAATAGAACTTGGCAGGACAGATTGGATTGCAGATTATAAATTAAAAGCAGGCGAACGAGTTATGATAGCGGCTTTCCCGGGCAGGCCGTTTGATTGGGAAAAATCATTTAAAAGCAATATGACCATATTGCAAAGCAATAATGACTTAAACGGAATCAATCCTTATGCAAAAATGCCACCGGATGATATGTTCAGACAGTGGTCTGACTATATAAATGTAATTGTTATATGGTATAAGATTTTATATCAAAATTCTGATTATAAAGGGCCATACATTGTAGCGGAAAAAGCTGAGTTTGAGAGAGTTCTTGAAGTTTGTCATCAAAGTCAGATAAAAGTTGCGGCGTATGTGTCCTTTTTGGAACATTACCGAAAATATCATAATGAGAAACTTTTTTATCAGGAAATTGTTGAGTTATCTAAACAGTTCAGGATTGACGGTGTCTATATAGATGGTCTTAGGTTCGATGTTGGGCGGGAGAAAAATGATGACAAAATTGCAAATTGGGAAATGATACGTATATTGCGAAACCTCTTTGGTGCAAATGGAATGTTGGTGCTACATGGGACACATGGGGGTAAACCGGTATCAACAGTTCCGAATATAGATACCTATTGTGATATAACATTGTATGGTGAAAATGTGCCTTTTAAATCTACCGATGACCCTTATGTGAAGTACCAAGTGGGCAAATATGGCATTTCAAATGCAATTGCTCTATGGATGCCTGGGCATCATCCGCCTCAGATAACCAGAAAAGATATGATTAATACCATGTTAGAAATGAATGGCAGGGATTTTTGGTGGGGCGAAGGAGGTATTCGTACGTTTATAAATGGCTCATATAAATGGAAAACACGACCAGGTATTGATTTTCAATATTACTTAACACGTCTTGAGAAAATTAAACGTGATCACTCAGAAAAACAATAATCGCTCATTTATTGAATTATCTTTAAGGTAATAAAATGAAAGATAAAACTATTGTACAGGATTATATACAAAAATTCTATCCAAATAGTGACAAGGTAAAGATAAGTACTGTGAAAATTATTTTTGCTGCGATAAAAGACAGGGGCTTTAGAGCAGTTATGTTTTATAGAATCAGCCGTTGGTTTCATATCAGAGGTTGCAAGTTGTGCGCCAAATTGATCGAGAGGTTAATACATAGATTGTGTTTCTGTGAAATTCCGGCAACTGCCGATATAGGCCCGGGTTTTATGGTATATCATCCATTCGGTCTGGTGATCGGAGTAGGAGTCAGGGCAGGCAGGAATTTTAATGTCCGCATTGACTCAACGTTTGGAGGTAGGCGGGGCGAAGCACGAGCTGATGCAACAGTATATCCGGTCATAGGCGACAATGTTGCGGTAGGTGCCGGTGTAAGGGTGCTTGGGCCTGTGAACATAGGAGACAATGTTACTATAGGCGCCAATTCAGTCGTCATAAATAACATTCCGCAAAACTGTGTCGCTGCTGGTGTGCCTGCAAGGATAATAAAACTCAATAATGCAAAGGTAAGTATGCTTGAGCAGACAGGAGAATTGTCCGAATTGCTTACCGATTTATTATCACGAGTATCTAATATTGAAAAACATATAAAGTTGGATGATAAAAAAGAGAAATAAATAATGCTAGCACGTAATTTTGCAACAACAACCGCAAGCACACTGATAAGTATGGTACTTGGTTTTGTAAGCAGTGTTATAGTTTCTCGATTGTTGGGCGCAGAAAAATTTGGTGTATATTCTCTGGCACTGCTTGTACCGGATACGCTATATATATTCAGCACGCTGGGGTTGACAACAGCTTACATAGTTTATTCAGGAAAACATCCTGAAAAACGTGGTGCTATGGCAATACAATCTCTTATTTTCTCATTTGTTGCCGGGGTGCTAACACTTCTTTTTTACATTTTCCTTCTAAGCACTCATCCGGCTTGGTTTGAAAGATTTCAGGTTGTCGGCGGATTCAATTTAATACTGGCATCTCTTCTCGTACCGCTTCAACTGGGCATGATTAATCTTCGTTCGGTGGTTTTGGGCGCTAACAGAATTACCACTATAAATCTGGGGACAATTTTAACAGCGGTTAACCGTATATTGGTAATAATAATTTTTGTTGGAATACTGGGTTGGGGGGTTCGAGGCGGTATCATCTCTCAAATAGCTAATTTTCTTTTTGTATTCTTGTTTATGGCAATTGCAATAGCAATACAGACACCATTTAGCACGTGGTGTATAGACATAAAATTCTTTGTAAAATCCCTCGTATTCGGTGCAAAACTCTACCTTGGACATATTGCATGGTGGGTGCTTTATGCGACAAGCAGATACATGATTGCGTATATGATTCCAAATTCAGATGAGGCATTGGGGCAATATGTAATGGCTGCTCAGCTATGTGCTATTATATGGATATTGCCAGATGCACTTCAGACTGTCTTTTTACCACATTTATCTACAACCGGAGAAAACAAACAGGCTCTGACCGTAACGACTATTCGAATTATGTTCATTGCTTTTTTGCCAATCATAATTACTCTTATACTTCTGTCTCCTATGATCAAATTTGTTTTTGGTCAGGACTATGCTATGTCGGTATTACCTTTTGTGGCATTTATGCCGGGATTGCTTCTATTTGCGTCCACAAGACCGCTGGTTTCATATTTGACACATCTGGAAAAGCCGGGTTATTCGATAATTTCCAGTTGGATAGGTGTGGTTTCAAATGTTGTTTTGAATTATTTTTTCATCCATTCCATGGGCATTGTTGGCGCAGCGATAGCCACAAGTATTTCCAATATACTTATGGCACTGGTTCTTGTTCTCTTCTTCAAATATGAATCTGGAGTGCCATTATATCAATTTGTACCACAGCCAAATGATTTAAAGATTATTAAAAACGTTATTATAAGAATGTTTCATAAAATATTTAATCTTAATCAACAAGAACTATGTGTATCAAAACAAAAAGTATGAAAAAAAATTAAAGGTCTCACCAATGGCCTGCGGTGTTAATTTGTGAACAAGGATATAGATTGTATTGATGGGTATAATAGCGGTTATCTGTTTTAAACGTGAAACGAGATTGTTCTTAGTGAAATACGAATATAAGATGTCAAGGAGTTCTATGTCGTGAAAATAACTTCTAAAGTGAAAATATATATTGAAGAGCAGGGTTTTTGGAAATTTATATGGAAGGTTTTGGACCGCTTGGGTTCATTTATTTTCTCTTATAAACCTTTGTACCTATATGGCACTAGTGATCTAAATAGAGAGGATCAACTGGCTCGGTGTCCACTCGAAATTCGCATTGGCGGCAAAGTAGACATTGGTTTAATAGTTAAACTGTTAGATTATACGGACGAAGCATTTGTCAGAAACCGAGCGGAAAATGCATTTAGCAGGGGGGCTAAACCATTTTTGGCATTCAGCAAAGATCAGCTTACGCATATTTCTTGGCTTTTTTATCCTCCAATTGTCAAAGAGCAGCTTGTGATTTTAAAACTTAAATTCAATGAAGCCCATATAGCTACTTGCTATACAAGTGATGATTTTAGAGGAATGAACATATATCCCACGGTGCTTCAGCATATTCTCTGTTATGCTGCTGAAAATGGCATTGAAAGAGTTTATATAGCATCATTACCTAATAACATTGCTTCCATTAGGGGTATTGAAAAAGCCGGATTTACAAAAATAAAAACAGTTAAAGGCTTTGTTTTGTTTGGGAAACTTTTTAATACTCATTGGGAATCGAGATGAATATTTGTAGATTTTTAAAGTTGCTGACAATTAGGGGAATAAAAAACATATGATTGAAGTATCTGAGATATCATCCTTGCACCAACTTGGTGACCATAAAGAAGCATGGGATCGGCTTCTAAATAAAAGTGAGACAAACGTTGTATATTTAACTTATGAATGGACCATAAGTTGTTGGCAGAGTTTTGGTGGTGACAGTAGTCCTTTGATTTTGATTGCAAAACAAGATGATGAGATAGTGGGCATAGTCCCCTTGTCGATTACAGTTCAAAAGGTGTTTGGAAAACGTACTCGTATAGTCGAATTTATTAGTACAATTTGGGCTGATTATAACGATGTAATAGTTAAGAAAGACTTGAAAGCACCTGTTCTCGTGATGTTTTTTTCATATTTGTTCTCTATTAGGGATAGATGGGATGTAATTAGATTTGATGAGATACCAAATGCATCTTCTACGATAGTATTATTCGAACAGCTTGCAAAAGAACAGTTTTGGTTTTATAAGATAAGAAATGCTTCTATGTGTCCGCGTCTAATCATAGAAAATCATAAGGATGAGATTGAAAAGAATCTTTTACGGAGGAAAGATTTCAAGTATCGTTATAATTGGTTAGAGAGACAAGGAGATTTGATTTATAAAGATTGTGAAAGTTGTGAAGAAGTTATTTCGGTTATTAATACGTATTTTAATTGTCACATAGGTCGATGGGACACCACGGAAACCAAAAGTTTATTTTATGACCCGAAGAATAGGGGGTTTTTTGTTAACTTGGTTAGAAATATATTTCCAGCAGGTTATTTGAAGTTTTCTGTTCTAAGCCTGAATGATCTTGCAGTTGGTTTTTGTTTTGGATTTCAATATAATCAAATGTTTATTCGTTATAAGTCTACCTTTAATAATGCATTTTATAAACGTTCACCAGGCATAGTGTTGCTTAAATTTATGATAGAAGAGGCGATCTTAAAAAAACTTTATGCCATTGACTATGTGCGTGGGACAGAGGGTTATAAATCAGAAGTTTCTAATAATCATCAGCAGAATAAATGTATTGAGATATATAAGAATAATAGTATACGTATGCGTATTGCTGTCAGAGGAGGAATAAGTAGGTCTCGGCTAGTGAGATGGCTTGGGACAAAAAAAGCATACCTGCGGTTTAGGCGTATTATAAAGGAATATCGTTGCAAGTATGGTTATATTTTTCCGATTAAAATATTGCAGCGATTATTGAGTGGTGTGTGTATGCTCAATCAGAGTTTTCTTTATGCAATTGACAAACAAGATTTTAATGAGATTGTTCCTAAGTGCCCTCTCGAAATTCGCAGTGCAAACAAGAACGATGTATGGCTTATAGCCAGTGTCTACGGTTACAGTGAAGACTCTATGGAAAGAGAAGAAATAGAACAATCGCTAGAGAGAGGGGATAAATGCTACATTGCTTTCGATAGAAAGAATCCTATTAACTGTTCGTGGATTCGCAGAGGTCAAGTAATTGGATTAGGAGAAGGACAGTTGTATAAATTGAATCTTGAACCAGATGAGGCCTGTATTTATCATTGCTTTACAAGTCCAGTTTATCGAGGCATGAATATATACTCAGCAGTTCTTAAATATATCTCAAAAGAGTGTTTTGCTGAAGGAATAAAAAAAATATATATTTGCTGTAATGCAAAAAATATTGCATCACAGAAAGGAATACTTAAAGCTGGCTTTGCTTTATCGGACAAAATAGTAGTAATAGAACTTTTCAAAAAGAAAATTGGTGTCAAGAAATTAAAACTCATTGGCAATGAACATTCTTAGAGAATGCATTGAAGAAATTTGAACAAATAATAAAAAAAGTTCGCCATGGAGATATCGGCAAATCGCTTAAGCTGCGATGGGACAGGTATTACGGCAGAAAGCTCAATTATTTCCACGGCTGGCGAACAAAACAAAAACTTCTTGTAATCGAAAGCGACGATTGGGGGTGTGAACATATACGTTCTACCGAATCGATTAAAATGATCGAGCAAGGGACAGCAAATATCGGAACATCCACCTTTGACTCGCTGGAAACGCCACGGGATGTTCAACGGTTATGCGATGTACTTTGCTCGGTGACAGACCAAAACAATAATAACGCTATTGCGACACTCAATTTCGTCATGGCAAACGCAAATTTTGAAGCAGTAAAAAATAATGGTTTTAGTGAAATGAAACTCAAAACCATAGACCAAGGCTGGAACCATGAACCCAACGCTGATTTTCTTTGGAGTGCGTATAGGGCTGGAATCAACAAAAAATTGCTTGTGCCTCAATTGCATGGCATTACGCATTTTAATACAGAAGACGGGCTTGAACTGCTCAAGAAGGGTGACGAACAAACAATAAAGGCTTTCGACCTTCTAATGATTGGTGAAGGGCAGGAAAAAACTGGGATAGGTCTAAAAAGTATGTCCCCAATCTACTTTGGTTCAGATAAGGTTATTGAACGCAAAGTTGAGATGGGACTTTCGGAATTCAAACGCATTTTCGGAGTTGAAAGCAAAACCAGTATTGCTCCATGTTATGGCTGGAGTAGTCCTCAAACCGAAAATGCCATGGCCAAACATGGTGTTATTGCCATGCAGGGCAGAGAATATCAGCACCTGCCCAATGGCAAAACCTCTCTACATTTCATGGGACAACGCAAATACAATATCATTTACATGGTGCGAAATTGTTTCTTCGAACCATTTGCCGACGGGACAACCGCGGATGAATGTGTTGAGCAAATCAGGTGGCAGTTTGATCACGACTTTCCTGCTGTTATATCCACGCACAGGATAAATTATACATCACGAATTTCTGAAAAGGCAGCGGACACAGGGCTCAAGGTGTTGTCGCAGGTACTGAAAAAAATAAAAATACTTTATCCGCAGGTCGAATTCTGTAGCAGCGAAACGCTTGCCATGCTTATAAATAAACAGGTTTAAGCAATCTTACAGATAAGGATGATATATCGTATATGAAAATAGTTTTTTTTGACGTTATGATACACTTTGGGGGCGCAACTCAACTTGCCCTGGACACGTCTATCAGACTGGCAGAGGATAATGATGTTGTTGTTATCGACGCCTATGGAATATGCAGGGAGTATCTTGAACAACTGACGCAAAAGGCGATACCGTTTTACATATTGGCCCCGGATGTAAAAATGCACTCTACCGGCTCGTATGATAATAAACTTAAAAGAGGTTATAAACTTCTGTGTAGGATACCTGATTTCTGGCAAATCAGAAAAAAACTGCTAAAAAAAGTACTTGAAATAAAGCCAGATGTTATCTGGACTACCAGTGAAAATGCGTTAATGTTTTTGTCGCTTGACCCGCGGTTTTTCCGGTACCCTGTCTCCATGTATGTTTGCGGATGTCAGGATGCACATACTGTCAGCAGGTGGCGAACATGGTTTAGAAACAACAGAACTGATGGACTGATGGCGATTTCCTCAGAAACCGCAAGACAGTTGAAGATTGGTGGCGCACGGGAAGATAATATCAAGGTAGTTTTTGATACGATAGATTTTGAACAAACCATAAAGCTTGCACAACAACCACTCAATGCACCGTTGCCAGGGATAGGGAATCCCAAAATACTATTACCAGCAACTCTCATACGTACAAAGGGGCAACATGCGGCGATAGAGGCGGTGAAATTGCTTAAAGAACAGGGATTTAATCCTGTTTTATGGCTAGCCGGAGATGTGGTCGGAGATGACCATTCGTATTTGAATTCGCTTAAAAAGCAGATCGAAGACAGCGGATTGACCGAAAATATTCACTTTCTCGGTTGGCGGTACGATATTCCGGCAATAATGTCGCAAAAACCGATTGTAATATTGCCCAGCCACACTGAAGGCTTTGGGCATGTTATACTTGAGGCAATGTTGCTGTGGTGCCCCGTTGCAGCAACACCAGTGGGTGGCATACTTGATAGCATTTGTGATAATGTAAACGGCTTATTCTTTGGCATTGATGACGCAGTTGAGATGGCAAATTGTATTGAAAAATTGACTAATGATGATATGCTTGTCCAAAGATTGACCGAACAAGGTTATAAAACAGTAACACAGCGGTTCAATCCCCCTGCACACACGCATAGGGTGTTTGATGCCCTGAGTTCTATAGTGGAGCCAAAGAAAGGTAAAGGCTGATTATGCTTGGTATAGTAATAATTGCTGTAATTGGTATAGCGATGCTTCTAATGCTGGCCAAACCAAAACTTGGTTTGGTGCTCTTGTGGCCGCTACTATTCTTATACCCGCACTATTACATGTATGAGAAAAATATAATTCCATTAAATATGGGGATTGACGATATTTTTATCTGCTCGATGTTTGTCATAGTATTTTTGAGACGCAATATTATAGAAGGTGTACTATGTAGATTTGGCTATTCATTTTGGATCAGCCTCTGCTTTCTATTTCTATTGGTCATAAGTAATCTAAACAGCTACTTGATTGCTCCTGATCAATATCAGGAATTCCTAAAGGCCGGACTGAAAGGATTTATAACGCTTTTTCTGTGCTATTCCTTTGTCAATTTGATAGATGATATGAAAGATATGGAACGATTACTTGCAGCGTTTTGCATTTCTGCGTGTGCAGGCGCAATTATAATGATCCTTCAAAATTTTTTCCCTGAACGCTTGATTATTTTTACATCTCCATCGTATGCCTTTTCTGTTCAATACGGTGGTGATATCTCCCCGGTAGGAGCGTTTATGAATAGAAGCAATGCTGCCATAGTATTAGGTATTTCAATTATTTTTTTATTGTCTACAATGCACATCAAAAGCAGAAGCTTTAAAACCACAACACGCTTAGTGATGGTAGGCATAATGATGGTGGCTATACTTCTGACAAAATCAAGGTCTGGGTTTTTGTGTTTGACTATTTCACTGATTATCGCACTGTTTGTTCGCGAAAGTAGACGTTACGCTATTGCATTCATGGTAATGGGACTATTGTTTCTTACAGTGTTACCATTTGCAAGAGATGCCCTTCTTTCCAGGTTCGGCTTTGGCGACATCACCCAAACTGACAACATCGGAATACTTGCTCCCATCAAGGATCGGCTTACGGTTGTATTTGACTTGTGGCAAAAAGTTACCTTAAGAAATTTGCTCCTTGGGCAAAACGATGTTATAAATATTATCAAAGGACAAGCTACGCCGCATAATATGTACTTTGGAATTCCGCTGACCTACGGTATTGGTGGCTCGTTGTGGCTGTTTTTGTTGGTTGTAATGATGCTGCGCAAAACGGCAATCATGAAACAAAGTCTGGATTTGAACATTGTGTCATTAGCCAGAGTAGTAAATCGATGTCTGGTGGTTTTTTTGCTTTATGGAATTATAGGCGGAATTACCGAAAATTATTATGTAAGATACTGCCTATTCTTGTTGACAGTCATCTCCCAAAGAGGCTTGGATATTTCCCTTGCGGAATCAGAAGAAGGCCGCCTGTACGAACATTCAGACCAGCATGATGGAAAAGAGGAAAACTATCAATGCCGGTAATCACTGTTGGCATCCCATTCTATAACAACGAAAAAACGCTTCTGAATGCAGTTAGGTCAATACTATCTCAAACATTTAAGGATTGGGAACTCATATTACTGGATGATGGCTCAACCGATGGTAGCTTAAATGTTGCAAGGTCTATTAAAGACCCTCGCATAAAAGTAATTAGTGATGGCAGAAATATGAAATTAGCGGCAAGATTAAATCAAATAATCGATTTGGCTCAGGGGGAGTATATTGCCCGTATGGATGCAGATGATATTTGTTCGCCTATGAGAATTCAACAACAGCTAGAACTATTAAAAAAAAATAATAACATTGATGTTGTTGGATGTGGTGTAATATACTTGAGTGATAAAGATATACCATTAGGGCACACAACTGCCTTACAAAATCATGAAGAAATTTGTAAACAACCGTATCGTGGCTTTGGCATTTGCCATGCTTCAATTATAGCACGAAAGTCATGGTATCGAAAATTTCGTTATGATGAATCTATTCAATTAGGTCAGGATTTTAATTTGTGGTTGCGAAGCTATCGTGATAGTAGATTTGCTAATATTCCTGAACCATTGTATTATTATCGGTTTGAATCTTCCTACAGCCTTAAAAAACAATTTAGAGACCGTTTCAGGAGTTCTATATATATTTTTGAACACTATAAAAAAGAAAGCCTATATAAAGCCTTGTTTTATTTTTTAATACAGTATGTGAAGATAGCAATAGAAGCAGGTTTTTATATAGTAGGAGCAAAAAAGAAACTTTTATCACGGCGTTACAGTCAATTGACTAATGCAGAGGTAACGGCATATACATCAGAAATTAAAAAAATTAAGAACACAGAATTGCCAATTGTAGCAACTTAAAAGTAAATTTAATTAAATCTAAAATCAATTCGAGTCTAACTTTTTTGAGAAAAATATATGATGGTTTCTAAGAGTAGTATTTGCATTTTAACCACAGTTTCAGCTTCAATAAAAGCATTTTATAAAGGTCAGTTAGAGGCCTTGAAACAAGCTGGATTTGACATAACTGTAATATGCGCAAATGATGAAGAATTGAATAATCAATTGCCGGAAAACATTAAATTCTATCCTGTTCCATTTTCAAGAGTAATCAGCCCTTTTGGCGATATTATAGCTGTCCTTAAGTTAATCCATATTTTTAGAAAAGAACGATTTGATATTGTTCAATACAGTACGCCAAAAGCTTCTCTATTAGGTTCAATAGCATCTTTTTTTGCAAGGGTGCCTATCCGCATATATATCCTTTGGGGTTTGTATTATGCTGGTCAATTTGGATTCAAAAGATTTTTATTTAAAAGCTTTGAAAAAATAATCTGCAAATTGAGCAATAAAATAATTCCTATATCACTCGAAATGGTTGATTTTGCATTAAGTGAGGGGTTGGGCAAAAGAGAAAAATATGAAGTAATGTTAAACGGCAGTGCGTGCGGAGTCGATTTGGAATTATTTGACCCTGAAAAGTGGAAGAATTACAGAGGTAAAATTAGAGATCAGTATCATCTCCCTGAAAATGCTACCATAATAGGGACGGTTGCAAGGCTGACTGGGGATAAGGGGATAAATGAATTGGTTCAGGCGTTTGATATTTTGTCAAATGAAAGTCCAAGAATGTATCTTTTGCTTGTTGGTGAAGAGGAAGAAAAGAATAAGCTTGATGGCGATACGGTTTCAATAATCATGCGGAATAATCGTATAAGATGTGCAGGCTGGCAGAATAACCCTTTGCCTTATTATGCTGCTATGGATATTTTTTGTCTGCCGACCTACAGAGAAGGTTTCGGTGAAGTAAATCTTGAAGCACAAGCAATGGAACTGCCGGTCATTTCAACAAATACTATTGGTCCGCGAGAATCTGTCGAAGATGGCATTACAGGTTTTCTGGTTAAATCACAGAGCTCTGAAGCTCTTCTTGAGCCTTTAAGAAAACTTATATGTCAGTCTGAGCTTCGAATAAAAATGGGCAAAGCCGGAAGGCAGAGAGTAATTAATAAATTCGACCGCAAAGAAATGATAAAAGCTGTTGTTGAACACCGACTGAAATTGATTTCAGAGTTGAGAATAAAATGGGCAGTATAATCAAATCTCTTGATGTGAGCAATGCATCCCAGGTTGCCCGTCTGCATATTAAGGGTATTCCAACCGGATTTATAAGTTCTTTGGGACAAGAGTTTGTATCTGCGTTATATGAAGCCATCGCAGAGGATAAAAACAGCTTCGGCTTTGTTGCAGTTGAAGATGATAAGGTACTTGGCTTTGTTGCATTTTCGATAAATCTTTCAAGGCTATATAAATATGTGGCCTTAAAGAAAGGTTTCAGGTTCGCCTTTGTGCTTGCTAATAGGATGTTATCCCTGCGGGTAATTAAGAAAGTATGGGATAATCTTTTTTATCCGGCAAAGATGAAAAAAATGGATTTGCCGGATGCTGAATTGCTTTCAATAGCCGTAGCTCCGGAAGGCAGAGGCAGAGGAATCGCAAAACAGCTTGTTGATGCCGGTTTTGAAGAGTGCCGAAAAAGGAAAATTGAAAAAGTTAAGGTGTTAGTGGCTGCGGATAATGAGGTTGCCAACAAATTATATAAAAAGTGTGGCTTTGAATTTAAGATACAAATCGACAGCCACAGTGTGAGCAGCAATATTTATGTCAGAGATTTGAAGTGAGAAGGGGATAATAGCAGTCAGTAATCAGAGATCAGTTTTCAGCTATCAGCGGTCAGCAGTCAGTTTCTTTGTGTCTTGGCGTCTTTGTGGCTAAAAAATCCGCGTTAACCCGTGTCTAAAGAAAGTTCAAAATGAGCAAAAAGAATAGAAATATTGTTATTGCTGTTATAATTTTAGCCGGTCTCCTGTTCATAATGATTTTATCCAATTTTCGAGGCGATCTTGTTCGTCAATTAAATGGCCCGACAGAAGGTACTGATAACGTTTTGACAATCGGCGACAAGCTATTTGTCGTTTCTAAAAATAACAACATTTTCACATGGCAGTGGAATGATTTGTCAGTCTGGCCAACAGTCGTCAAACCGCAGGCCGCCACAATAATGCCGATGGCCAACGATAAAATCGTATATAACCCGTCAATTGGTGCAGACGAACTAATAATAACCAATCTCAAAGCCGGCAAGAAGCTTGGCGGTCTGTCTTTGCCTTATGGCGCTGAATGCAAAGCAATCAAAGCATCAGGAAATGGCAAACTCAGCATAGTTTCAGTTAATTTTAACCAAGGCACACAGAAAGGCCTGTTTAAGCTCGGCATATTTGATGAAAACTCAAAAGAACCTTCCTTTGTTTTTCAAAAAGATACTAACGCAGAAAATTTTGCGCTTTACGATTTTGCCATAACCAATAATGGGAAACTGCTGGCAGGCGCAGGCGAAAAGGGAAAGGCCTGGGTCTTTGTCTCTGATGCTAACAGCCAAAGCATAGTATGGGAAAAAACTTTTTATGAATACAGCAAATTTACCTGTGCGGAATTTTCATCCGATGGCAAGCTGCTTTTCATTGCCGAGAAAATTCGTCATATTCTTATGTTTGATGCTGCAAGCGGTCAGTTATTAAAAACTTTCGCGGTAGATGAATATCAATCGGCCACATATCAGAAACAGAACATTTCCTGTATTGCGGTTAGTCCTGATGAAAAAATTCTTGCGACAGATACAGAACCAGTGGGGAATATCTGGTTTTGGGATATCCAGACGGGAAAAAAGATTGCTTCGCTTAATGTAAGCGCATTGACTATTTCTGGTATTGCATTTTCGCCAGACTCAAAATTCCTTGCCACTGGCTGTTTAGTCAGACCAGAAATAAAAATCTGGAAAGTACCGCAGTTAAAAAAATAACCAAATCTCAAATCCGAAGAACCAGTTAAGAATCAATACTCCAAATTTCAATGAATGAATCCAAACTAAAATCTGATTTTGACCTTGAAGAAAGAACATCATCATTTGGTGTTAAAGTGATATCATTCGTAAAAAATGTTCCTCAAAATAACATAACTAATCCGCTTATCAATCAAATCGTACGTTCAGGGACAAGTGTGGGAGCTAATTATTGTGAAGCTAATGAGTCTGTGTCTAAAAAGGATTTTATCCACAGAATTTCAATCTGTGTAAAAGAAGCAAAGGAGACAAAGCACTGGATTAGAATGATAGTTGCGGCTGAACCGAAAATCAGGAATTTGGCTGAAGAATTGTGGCAGGAGTGCAAAGAATTACATTTGATTTTTGGCAGTATTAAGCGTAATGCAAAAGCGAAAGATTGAAAATTGGGATTTTACTGGTACTTCGGATTTGAATTTTGAAGTTTTTCAATACATATATTGATTTATGGATGTTGAAAATTGAACATTGAAAATTCTAAAGCAGCAATCATCATCGGTGCAGGTCCAGCAGGTCTTACGGCTGCTTTTGAGCTGCTAAACAAAACCGATATCAAGCCGATAATTTTCGAGCAAACAGGCGACATCGGCGGAATCTCAAAAACAGTGAACTACAAAGGCAACCGTATCGACATCGGCGGCCATCGTTTCTTCTCCAAGTCCGACAGGGTAATGAATTTTTGGCTGAATATTCTGCCTATGGAACAAATTGACACCCCGGCAGACCCAAAAAAAACAGATAAAGTTATGCTCCTGCGTCAGCGGCTTTCTCGTATATTATTTATGCGTAAGTTTTTTGATTATCCAATCTCGCTTACACTAAAAACCGTCAAAAACCTTGGCCTTGTCAGAATGTTCAAAATAGGGCTTAGCTATGCCAAAGCACAGGCCTTCAAAATCAAAGAAGAAAAATCGCTTGAAGATTTTCTTATCAATCGCTTTGGCAGAGAACTCTATAACACTTTTTTCAGAGATTATACCGAAAAAGTTTGGGGTATTTCCTGCAGTAAAATAAAACCCGAATGGGGCGCTCAGCGAATAAAAGGCCTTTCAATTACGAAGGCAATCATACATGCGGCAAAGGCGGTGTTCAAAAAAGACTCTTCAATTGGCCAAAAGGAAGTTGAAACAAGTTTAATCTCTCAGTTTTTATATCCAAAATTCGGCCCAGGCCAGTTATGGGAAACAGTTGCCGATATTGTCAAATCGAAGGGTGGCGAGATTTATTTAAACCACAAGGCTGTAGGCATAAATTTCCGGGACAATAAAATATCTTCGGTAAAAATAAAAAATGAACAAACAGGCGAGCAAAAGGAGTTTGCCGCAGATTATGTTTTCTCGACAATGGCAGTAAAAGATTTGATAGAAGCTATGGGACAGACAGTCCCTGAAAATGTCAGGAGAACCGCGTCGGGGTTATGTTATCGCGATTTTATAACGGTCGGCCTTTTGGTCAAAAAACTGAGAATAAAAAACGACACCCAAATAAAAACCGTAAATAACATTGTGCCGGATAACTGGATTTACATTCAGGAGCCGGATGTAAAAATCGGCAGACTTCAGATATTCAACAACTGGAGTCCTTATATGGTCGCCGATGAAAATAATGTCTGGCTCGGCCTGGAGTATTTCTGCAATCAGGGTGATGAACTTTGGAATACCCCCGATGAAAAATTCAAAGCTCTTGCCGCTGGTGAACTTGCGAAAATCGGCATAATTGATTTTGCCGATGTTCTCGACAGCGTTGTAATACGAGTTGAAAAAACTTACCCTGCTTATTTCGGCAGTTATGACAATTTTGATATCGTAAAGAATTATATAAATGGCTTTGAAAATATTTTCTTAATAGGCCGAAACGGTATGCACCGTTATAATAATCAGGACCATTCAATGCTTACTGCGATGACTGCCGTCGAAAACATTATCAGCGGCATCACGACAAAAGAAAATATCTGGCAGGTCAACAGCGAAGAAGAATACCACGAGGAAAAGAATAACCAATAACCAAATTCCAACATTCTAAAAATTTCCAAGAACCAATTTACAATTTTCATTGAATTGTCAATATAAAATGTTCAACAGATGAAAGTATGGAGAATAGTTTGTGCGGGAATATGATTTAGAGGAAAGAACATCCAGTTTTGGTATCGGAATTATAACATTTGCTAAGGCTGTCCCAAGAAATCAGATAACAAACTCATTAGTGGATCAGTTGGTGCGGTCTGGTACGAGTGTTGGTGCGAACTATTGTGAAGCAAACGAATCTGTATCTAAAAAAGATTTCAAGCATAAGATTGCAATCTGTGCCAAAGAGGCGAAGGAAACAAAGCATTGGCTGCGAATGATAGTTGCCGCAGAGCCGCAGTGCCGAGATGAAGCAGAAACGCTCTGGCGGGAGGCAAAGGAGCTTCATCTTATTTTTGCAGCCATCAAGCGAAACTGTAATACTTCTAAAGATGTTTAATTTGGTTCTTGTAAGATTGGTTATTAAATGGATGTTGAAAATTGAACATTGAAAATTAACAGGATATTGCAATTTGGTTATTGAGTATTTAATTCCAGGTTCTTCAAAAAATGCCTTTTGGCTGTCTTTTATTGTTTGTTTATTCGCCTGCTGCGTGATTCTTTTTATCGTCTCGCCGCTTACCGGTTTGAGCCAAAACTTCGGCGCAGGAAACGATGGCTATATTCAGCTTGCTCGCAATATAGTCGCCGGTGACGGATATGTCTTTGAGAAGGGTGGCCCAAAAGTTTTCAATCGCCCGCCGATGTATCCGATATTTTTAATTCCGGCCGCACTATTTCCCGAAAATCTTCAGCGGTATATTATCATAATCCCACAAAGTCTGCTTGTCGGCCTTATTGGTATGCTGATTTTTAAAATTGCTGTGAAATTATTCGATCCCGCTACCGCAAAAGTTTCACTTTTGTTTTTTCTTTTAAATCCGTGGGTTTATTGGAACGCCAAAAATCCAATGACGGCAATTTTGCAGACTTTTTTGTATTTAATTTTTGCATATCTTATCGCAAAGGCTCTTTTTGAGAAAAATAATTTCAGACCTATTCTTCACGGCTTGTTTATCGGCCTGTCCGGTGCGGCTTTAGTTTTATCCCACGCTGCTATGCTGCCGGTCGCGTTTTTTTTAATAGGTGTCATTTTTTTCGCGTCATTATTCAAAAACAAAGGCAGAATTATCACAGCGGTTATTTCAGGACTTATTATAATTTGTCTGGTTGCTCCGTGGACATATAGGAACTGGCTTGCGTTTGGCAAATTTATTCCCGTCTCCGGCGGCGGGGGGCTTGCTTATTTTAACGGTAACGTTCATTGGAATTTTATTGAATCCAAGCCGCAAAAAAAAGGCGAAACTTACATTGATGCCAGTCTTCGAGTATTGGAAATCGATGGTAACGAAGCGACAGCCACAAAATGGAAAGGTTTTAAGGATATTCGCGACGAAGAAAGAGCCAATGCTAAAATGGCCGAGGATATAAAAATCAGGCCGGCGTTATTTATAAAGAAAACCATATTAAATGCCGTCGAATATTATTTCCCGGCGTTTACATATCATTTTTTGGCGGTGAAGGCAAAATCAGCGGAACAAATCGCTCTTACTGTTTTTCATTTAGGCTTATGGATTTGCGCGGCATTCGGTATTTATTGTTACCGTCGGGCAGGATTTCTGCTTTTCGCCGCAATAATATTTTATGCCGTCTGGTACTTCCCCTTTGCCACTTTCATCGGGCATTCGCTTTACACGCTTGGCACAATTCCATTTCTGTCAATTCTCGCCGCAGCCGGATTTAAGCGTCTGCTCCGTCCTTTTCCGCGTTTTCCTTCTTAACCGCTCCCCTTAATCCTTCCATTTTTAAAAATCCCATCTTCCACACCACAAATGCTGATGCTATAAACACGATTATGTAGATAATAATCGCATGTCGTGTCCGTATCTGACTCATCGCCAAACCTATAAAAGCATAAACTGCCGCAAGCACATAACAAACCTTGACTGTTTTCTTCAGCGACAATCCCCTGTCAATCATCTGGTCGTATATATGGCCGCGGTCAGAAACAAACAGCGGTCTTTTATTCAGCCATCTTCTGGCAAGTGCAACAGCGGTATCAAGAATCGGCAAACCGAAAACCACGATTGAAGCTGCCCACCATCTTGGATATGCCCTTGCAAACAGCATCATTATTGCCGCCACGACAAATCCCAAAAGCATACTGCCTGCATCGCCCATAAAAATTTTCGCAGGGTTCCTGTTATACGGCAAGAATCCGCATACCCCGCCTACCAGTGAAAGACAGACTATTAACCGCACAGGGTCGCGAACCTCGCTCCACCCCCACGTTGCAAGATGAACAGCAAGAAACAGCAGGGCGATTGTGATAATAGCTGTAACCCCGGCACACAAGCCGTCAAGCCCGTCAAGAAGATTGAGGGAGTTTGTTGCGCCCAAAACTGTGAAAATTACAATTGGTACGCCAATTGCCCATTCGACAGAATCGGGTATAGATAATCCAAACGGTCTTAAAAAAGGATTGAGCATCGGCATTGCGCCTGCGGCAATCAGCGGTATAGACGCAATTATCTGTCCGATAATTTTATGCGATGGCCTGAGGTCATAAACATCGTCCACCAGCCCGACAAAGCACGCTATCGCAGAGCCTGTCAGAATACCCTTAAGCCATCTTGGCACCCCGGCATCTCCATTAAAACACCAGACACCTGCCAAAATACCCGCAGCAAGACCTACAAAAATGCCGACTCCGCCGAGATATGCTATCGGCTCTTTATGAGTTTTAACCGTATCATTGGGCTTGTCAACGATTCCGTATTTCAGAGCGATTTTTTTGCAAAACCACGTTGCCAGCACTCCAAAAACAAACGAGATAACCAGCACCGGCCAGAATTGAAATGTCCAGCTTAAAGGCCTATTTGGTCCGACAAAATACTCGAATATCATTTTAGATTTCCTGCAATAAAATTAAGAGTAATCCTTTAATGATTTTTTATCCAGACCTCGGCATCGTATCTCAGCATCCATAATTTATCTTCAAAGCCGTCAAATTTAATTATCGGCTTTTTTCCGACCATTTGCTGCAAAATCCATTTCGGGAAATCTGCCCCCGCCTTAATGCTCAACGGCGCTCCGCCGCCAAAACGAGGATTTATTTCTATAAATTTTAATTTCTTATCTTTAGTTAAAATCATCTGAACTGTAATTACGCCAGGCCCCGCGTTGAGCTTTTTAATCAGCTCTGCCGTTTGACGCATAATCATTAAATTTTTGCTCGTTTTGCTCTTGCTCACTTCGCCGGCTCGCGTTTCAATCCGCTTTCGAGGCACAACGCATTTCACTTCGCCGTCAAAACCGACAAACACATCACACGTGAATTCCTGGCCTTTTATAAATTCCTGCACAATACAGTTTGGCACTCGCTTTGAATAAAACAAAAGTTCGCTGCGATTTTTTGCCGTTGCCGTTCCTCTGCTTGCATAACCGTCCCACGGCTTTAGAAAACAGGGATATTGAACCTTTTTATTTAGCGCTTGTTTTGGCGTGAAGGTTTTGGGCGTGTCAAACCCATTTTCTACAAGAAACTTAAAAGTCTTTCGCTTGTCCTGACATATATCCACTACATTAGAATCTGAAACTAATACCACACAGCCTATCGCGGAAAACTTCTTCTTATTCTCTGCCAGAGTTTTCAAATCAAGGTCAACCGTCGGCACAATTAGTTTTATACTATTTTGTTTTACAATGTCTAAGAGTTGTTTGATATATTTGTTATGCCCGACGGAATTGACGATAAATTTTTTATCGCACAGTTGCAGCGCAGAACTCAATTTGGTCATTTCCGTGCCGAAAAATTTGCAGTTCAGCCCCAGTTCCCTCCCGGCTCTCCTGAAATTATTCAGCAGCCCGACTCGCCTGCCGATACAGGTGAACAGTACATTAAAATTCTTGCAATTGCTGTCTTTATGCTTTACCATAATTTCCTATACGGAACAAACTTAACGGATTTTATCCTATTATGGGACTACTGTCCATAATAATTACCAATACCGTATTTTCGGCTTTTTAGGGCGGGTTTTTAACGTGATAAAGTGCATAGCTTTCGATATGGACGACACGCTCTACGATGAGCGGGACTATTACAGCAGCGGGTTCGCCGCTGTCGCCGCACGCATAGCCGTTGATTTTAGGCTGCCGACCGAGGAAATTTTTCACACACTATGCCGCATCTTTGATGGCGGGAATCGCCAAAATACTTTCGATACTATTGCCTCAGAGATGGGCGTGATTTTCAAAGCGGGTTATATCGAAAATTTAGTAAAAATTTTTCGCGAACACACCCCCGACATAAATATGCCTGCCGACAGCAGGGCGGTACTGGAAATTTTAAAACAGCGTTATAAATTAGGTCTCATAACAGATGGCTATCTGCCTGCCCAGCGGCTGAAAGTGAAATCGCTGAATATAGAAACATATTTTGACTGCATTATATATACTGAAGAACTCGGCAGAGAAAAATGGAAACCATCGCCCGCAGGCTTTGAAAAACTTGTTGCCGATTTAGAAATTCCTCCGCGGCAATGTGTGTACGTCGGCGATAATCTTGAAAAGGATTTTATCGCCCCAAATAAAATGGGCTTTGAAACTATAAGAATAATTCGCGAAAACAGAATCCATTTCGGCAAGGCCGCCGACCTTCACGCAGCAGCTAATTATGAAATTGATTCAATTTCAAAACTGCCTGTGTTATTGAGAGAAATTAATGGCTTATAAATTTTTTAAAAGACTGTTCGATATTATTATTTCTCTGGCAGCAATAATCTTTCTGTTGCCGGTATTTATAATAATTGTTATTGTTATAAGATTGAGCAGCAGGGGAGCGGCGGTTTTTAAACAAACCCGTGCCGGCAAAAATGGCAAACCATTCACATTTTATAAATTTCGTACGATGAAGCCGGAAGTTGACCCCTTCGGAGCAAGCCCCAAATCAGGAGACGACCCGCGGCTAACTAAAATCGGGATTTTTCTGCGAAAAACATCCCTCGACGAACTCCCGCAGCTTTTCAACGTATTAAAAGGCGATATGAGCCTTGTCGGCCCTCGCCCGCTATATGTCGAGCAAATAGCCGAGTGGAACGATGAACAAAAAAAACGACTGTTCGTAAAACCAGGCCTCACAGGTCTTGCCCAAATCAATGGCCGGGGTGAACTTACAAAAGAAGCCAAACTTGCATTTGATGTTGAATATGTAAAAAAAGCGTCGCTCTTATTTGATTTAAAAATTATCTTTATAACAATATGGCTGGTTTTAGGCAGTACGAATATTTATGAAAAAAATTATTCCCAGAACCAGCAAACCAGAGGGCAAAAAGATTAAAAATAAATATCTTTTAATTTTCATATTATTTTTTTCTTCGGCAGTTTTAGCGCTTGAGCCGGCACAAATCCTGGTAATCGCCAATTCAGATGTGAATGAATCTATTGAGCTCGCCAATTATTATTGCAAAGCAAGAGCCGTTCCCGCTGAAAATATCTTAAAAATTCCTCTTGGCATAGGCCTTTCAGAACAAATGAGCCGGCAGCGGTACGATAATGTTTTTGCTGCCGCCGTCAGAAATGAACTTACACAAAAAAGACCGCCGGGGCAGATAAAATGCCTTTTAACGCTGTATGGTGTTCCGCTCAAAGTCGCGTCAGCCGGAGCGATAAAAAACTCCGAGCAGATTATTCCAAAACTAACAGAAACCCTTGATGCAAAAAACAGGGAATTTAAAATTGCCATCCATCGTCTCAGCCAACTCGGCAGAGCGGAAATGGCAGACCCAAATCCTCCTCCTGAAAAATTTGAAGATGCCTTGAAGAGTCTCCCCGAAAAAACAAAACAGGCCGAAAAGAGAATTCAGTATCTCGACAATGCAGACGAAAGAACTAAACAGCTTGCACAATTGTCTGAACTTTCAAAACGTATCAGCAGTCTTGCCAATGCCATTTCAACTCTCAGGGCTGAAATAGATAAATGCAAAGGCATCGAAACTTCCGCTGCCGTTGACAGCGAGCTTTCTATGGTACTCTGCGGCGATTATGATTTATACCGCTGGCAGAAAAATGAATTACAGAATCTGCCCTCCTGGATGCCCGCAAAAACGCTTATGGTTTGCAGATTGGATTCGCCGTCGCTTGAAATTTCAAAAGGCCTGATTGACAAAGCAATCTCCGCCGAAAAAATCGGTCTTGCCGGAAACGCTTACATCGACAAACGCTACCTGAAAATCTCCGATAATCCCGTACCTTACTCTTATGAGTATTACGACCGGTGTCTAAGCAATCTCGCCGAAATGCTTCGCCGCAGGACAAACCTAAAAGTAGTAGTTAACAGCAACGAATCTCTCTTCCCTGTCAATTCGTGTAAAAAAACCGCGCTATATTGCGGCTGGTACAGTGTAAAAAAATATATCGATGCCTTTGAATTTATCCCCGGAGCGGTGGGCTTCCACATCGCCAGTTTTGAAGCACAAGACCTTCGCAACGCCTCAAGTTCAAACTGGTGTCCTGCCTTGCTCACTCATGGCATAACCGCCACAATCGGGCCGGTTGACGAGCCTTACCTGAATTCGTTTCCTGAACCGGATAAATTTTTCGCCGAACTGCTCGACGGCAAAACACTTATCGAAGCTTTTTACAGAACAAGCCCGTTCAACTCATGGCAGCTTATTCTCATCGGCGACCCGCTTTACACGCTCAACATAAAATAACACGCCAAATGTTATTGCCGTCGCGATAAGAGCGCTTAGTATTGCTGTCTGCCCCATAACCTTATCCGTAATCGCTGCATATATTTTTAAAAACGCTATATCAGCCGCTGTCGCAAGCAGACCGACAAATTCATTTTTTAACGTCAAACCAAATACCAGACTTACCGCAGCAAAACAGACAAAATAAACCGCAAATTCAAAAATTGTACCCTGTGCTATTAATCCGGACCGAACAAGCCCCGGAATCAAAACAGAGCAAACCATCACAGGCACAATTATTGCCCGCCTGCCGGCAAGAAAGGTAACTGTCAACATCGCCGCCGCAATTCCGCCTATATCAGCCGCAAAATCAATAATATCCGCCGAACGGCCTGCGACAAATCGCTGTAAAAACTCATCGGCAGCGCCATAAAGCAGAACGATTGCCAGTATCAGCCAAGGCCTAAACTGCCGCCAGTCAGCCTTCTGGTCAAAACTCACCGCAAACCACAGCAAAAAACCGAACAGCATATATGCTGAAAAGTGCATGGTTTTATCGCTCATACCCATATTTCCCGCCCATCTCGGTACGGGAATATGCGTCGCAACAAATATCCCAACCCAGTATATCGCCAGCATAACGCCGAACAGCTTCTGTTCCCTGCTCATCATAACCTTATCTTTCAATAAATGTTGTTTTTATACCACAATTGGTTATCATAGACGAGTTAAAATTGTTTTTTAGGAGTTGTTTATGTTCGAATCTTTTGTAAAGGAGCTTACGGCCGAGCCGGTATGGACGACTATCGGTCTTTTAGGGCAGTTCACGTTCGGCGGCAGATTTGTCCTTCAGTGGCTGGTAAGCGAGTTAAAAAAACAGTCTCATATTCCGGTGGCGTTCTGGTATTTGTCATTAGTCGGCAGCCTGATATTGCTTGTGTATAGTTTTCACAGGTCAGAGCCGATTTTTATACTTGGTTTTCTGCTTAACAGTTTGATTTATGTTCGCAATTTACATCTTATTTACATACACAAAAAAACTGGAGAGATTACCCCGGTCGAAAAAGATGAAGACTAATTTCTGAAAGGACATAAAATGAAAAAGAACATAATTTTCGTGGTGGTTTGTTTGTGCAGCGTTTACGTTTTTGCCGCCGATGAAATAATAAGACTGCCTGAACCGAAACTCAACGGTTCGTTTTCACTCGAACAGATAATAGCCGCCCGCAGAAGCGTCAATGAATTTACCGATGAGCAGTTGAAAATCACTCAGCTCGGCCAGTTGTGCTTCGCCGCTCAGGGAATCACCGACAAAGAAAAAAAACTTCGCGCTGTCCCATCCGCCGGCGCAATATATCCAATGCAGATACACGCTGTTCTGCCTGATGGCTTATACTTATACGACCCCGCTGTTCATACTCTGATAAAAAAACTCTCTACCGACATCAGGCCAATGCTCTATGTCTCATCCTTCAGACAGCAGGTTGTCCAGAAAGCCCCCTGTATTTTCGTTATTTCAGGTTCAGCCAGAAGGGTTGAGGCCAAATATCGCAGCAAAGGCCAGCGTTTCATTACTCTCGAAGCAGGTCACATCGCACAGAACATTCACCTCCAGGCCGTAGCAGAAGGTCTCGGCTCTATTCCTATCGGCAACTTCGATATAAAAACAGTTGCCAGAATATGTAATTTTACTGAAGAATACGAGCCGCTCTATCTGATTTGCCTCGGAACTCCCACACGACAGCCGGCTCTTGAACCGCTTACCGCCGCTCCTCAGATAAGCCGCAGCGCATCCGCCCCCGCGGGCTTAGAAACCAAGAGGGTCGTTATCGTTGTCCCAGCGATGTATTTCCGCGATATGGAACTTTTCGATGTTCAGGAAACCTTCCAGCTCGTTGGTATTGTCCCTGATATTGCCGCTATGACGATAGAAGAAATGAAAAGCCAAAACAGAAGGGACACTGTTAAACCAAATGTGTTGATAAAGGACATCAACATTGATGATTACGATGCCTTTGTCTTCATTGGTGGGCCGGGCATAAAGGATTATTTTACAAGTCAGACAATTTTAAAACTTGTCCACGCTGCAAATGAAAAGAAAAAAATTATCGCTGCCATTGACAACGCACCCGGCATTTTCGCTTTGGCAGGGGTTGTTAAGGGGAAAAACGTCGCCAGTTCCCCATCGGAGCGTAACAGGCTTATTTCTGCAGGTGCAATCTGGAAGAACGTTGATGTTGAAGTTGATGACAACATCATCACCGCGGCAAGTCCTGAATATGTTCGTCGCTTTGGCACCGCCGTCATTGGTGCTCTTCGTCGGCAGACAAAGTAGACTACTACGAGCGAAACCAGCAGTAGTTTGATTTGCATTTTAGCAAATCTCTAAGTAGGTTGTTTTTTTATCTATTTTTGACCATATTTTCAAAATGCTTATGTAAGAGTTTGAGTTCTCGTTTTTGAGTTTCTGTTGCAAAGCCGTCGCAAAGATAATCAGACCATAATATGCCTGGCGCACCGCCCTCTTCATACGTTGCTTTCCACCATGGATAAGCTGCCATAAGACAATGTATCATAATGCCCTTGCTTGGCTTATCAAGATTATAGTGCATCTGGTACTCACGTCCGTAATAAGGATTAAGCAGGATATCTCTCATATGGTCAAATTGAGGCAGGCACATGGGAACAATGCCATCAGCAACCATTTTCCGCATCGCCTGCCGCCATTCATTTTCCGTGTATGGCAGGGTTGTATAATCGCTGTAAAAGTGAATGACATCTTTTGTTTTAATTACATCCTGTACCATTGCATTGCGGCGTTGTGAATAATATACATGTCGCCAATGCATATTGTTATTGTCAGCGCAGCCTTTTATTAGTAAATTCGCCCCCTCGGTACGCGGCGATATTTCACCGGTGGGGAGGAATCTGCGAATAGCGGCGTTAGTTTTCGCAATCATCGATAGTCTGAATTCGGTGCGAAATATATCCCAATCTTCGACAGCAGGAGTCCATTCATGAAATACAAGTTCTTTTTTGTTATATGATGGCCAGCCGTATTCGACTCCCTGATTAGCTTCGGGATTAATATCGTTAAAATCCTTGAAGTCGGAATGCCATAGGATATTGACCTGTTCGATGTTGCCATATTTCTTTTGTACCCATTTTCTGAACATTTCGATGCCATTCAGGCTTATGGTAAAGCGTGTGTTGATATCATCCCGCAGCCATCCCCAGGTATCCTCCATATCAACAGGCACACGGCCATCCTTTGTCTTGAACCATGTATCGCCCCATCGCTGATATTGATATTTCACCCATGCCGCAATAACCTCCGGCACAATCGGATCAGTCATATCAACCCCAAGAGCGGGCGGCCCCGCACTGTACGCATTGGCTACGGTCATATAGGAAAGTTCCTTGCCGAACAAAGGAGCGGCATTAGTGTACCATTGCGTACCCGATGGCGGATACAGGCTGCAACCGAGCACTTTCATATTCAGTTTTCGCATAAGTACGTCATAGAAATACTTGTAGCTGGCGCTGGTAAGTTCAATCTCTTTGCAGCCTTTAATTTCTGGTATCCACCAACCACCTGCCGTATTAGCTATAACATTAACCCCAAGATACTTTTGTTCCTTGAGTAATTCATACATATGTTCCTCCGGGAACGGCCCCAATTGGAAACCAATTCGCATAGCATCAAGCGGCATGGAAATGAATGCAGGTTCTTCCCTGTTATTTGCATTAACAGTCATCATATTTTTTGGATTGTATTTGACTGCCAAAGTTTCATCATCAATTTTAATAGGTATTTTCTTAACTGAAATACGTGAGGGGTTATCACTGATGATTTTAACGACGATATGAGTTGTCCAGGGTGCAACCTGCAGATATAAAACATCTTTCAGATTTGCTGTTTTCGGTTGAGGTGGATAAATTTTAAAGCTCGTCATAAACTCTTCAAAGGCAGCAAAATATCCGGGCATTTTATTCGCTGGGCCGGACATCTTGAAGGATGAAGAAATTGGAGTAACGCCGGGCTTTGCTTTTACAGTAATTGGCACTTCGAGGCGAGCGAATTCCGTCCCGTTCCAGATATTGGCTTCCCAGTTATATTTATCATAGAATCGGCAAACCATTCTGTAATCGATTCTGTAATTACCTTCTGCAAGGCCGAGCCCGCCGGAACTTCCTTCCGGGCACTGGAAGTTGACCCACTGCTCAATAGATTCTCCAGGATAGATATAGTTAAGCTGACGAACAAACAAATTGACTGGCTTAGCTTGCCATATTTCACGGCCATTCGGATCGAACTTGTATAAATACGGTTCCGCAAATGAACCTGCAAAACCTTCAGGATCAAATATCGTATTACCAGTATTGGTGATTCTGAATTTGAACCATACCACATCCGCTGGTCTGATTGTGGATGAACAAATAAACTTGTCGCGTTTGAATGGGGGAAATGGGCTAATCGGAGTATTTGGGTCAGGCGTTAATGGAATATACCGTTCCTGTTGATAATCTGCGCAGATACTGCCTATATATTCGATTTTGATATTCATATTTCCGGGTATTGATAAATCATAAAGAGGTTTATCACCGGCTTTTTGATGGTCCTCGAATGCCACTGCTTCAATAGCGATACGGCTGCTGCCTGCCGTCTGCTTTAGAGAAATAGGAATCGGAATAACATCGTAAGCACGAGCGTGCCGCGGAGTATTTACTACAAGCACATTTTCTGCCAGCTTTATCTGCGCCTTATACAAAGGAACATCCTTATATAGAGACAGTTGCCCTGATTCTTTGGCAGCATTGGATAATGCCGTATAACTAATCTGCGGCTGACTATCTCCATATAACCGACATGCCAATAGCATAAGTAATATGGTCTTATGGAGCATCATATTAAAATCCTTTCTTTCGAATTAACCCCCGTCTAATTCTTTTTACAACTTATACTATACAGCTTTTTTTCTCTACTATCGAGTCAAATTACAGAGCGTTTGCTAAGGCTATTCGTTTTGTTGAGCCGGCGACGAATTCTATACCAAAATATATAAATACCGACAAGGCAGATAATAATAATGAGGTAACGAAAAAAAGCTGCATTAGAAGCAAAAGCACACATAAATAGTTCTAATGCCAATTAGTGTTAAATCTGGATTTTGGCGCACAGGCAGTATGAAGGCTGAAAAAGGTACAACCGTTCACAGGGTCAAAGCGGATTTTAGCCCAAAAACACTGTTTCGCACTTCGAGATGACATTATTTTTTGTAATTATTTATTTTTTAATCAACACCGACGTGCTTTTTTACGACTTATATGTGAATAGAATTTTTGTGTATTTATCTTCTCCCGTTTGCGTCGGACTGGAGATATTTAAGACAATATAAAGCTGGAAATGAAATATGCCAAGATATTGCGCTTATATAGTCATTGTTTTTGCCTCGTTGGCTTTGGGACAGGTCGATGTGTCTGTGTACGAGTCAGATGGAACAACGCCGTTTAATGACCACCCCATAATGGCAGGCACCAAACTTGTCCTTGTGGTTAGCTCCGACAACAATGATATGTGGAGCGGCGGGCTGTATATCGATGGTAACGACCGGGCATTAGGAACGCTTTCCGCACGAGATTATGATGCAAATACCAGGAATTATACAGGTTCGCATCTGGAAGATGCGGGGTTGCTTGCGAAAGTAACCGGCTGGAAAGATTCTTCAATATGTGGATTTGAGCTTTTTAATTTCTATCCGGTAGATGGAAATTCTGAGCCCAACAGCGCGCAATCAGGTAATTGGTTTATCATTGATTATGAAGCGAATGAACCCGGCGAGTGCCATGTGGGATTTTATGATTATTCCATAAGCTGGGAGGACCCAAATTATTACATTGTTTTCACACAAGTACAGAGCAGAGATTTCAATAACGATGGCCAGGTGGATTTTGAAGATTATGCGAGACTGGCTTTAAATTGGGGCAGGACGGACTGCAACGACCCTAATTGGTGCGGCAGCACAGATTTAAATTGGGATGGTAACGTAAATTTTGTGGATTTGGCCGGATTTACGGAGTTTTGGCTCTGGCCGGGAATATCTGGCGATACTAATAGTCCTCCTCCAGACTCAAACGAACCAAACGAACCAAACGAGCCAAATGAGCCCAATGAATCGCCAGTTGACCCAAATATCGCGCTTCGTCTCGTTGACATTAACGACAATAATGAAATTACGATTGATGTGAATGAGAGCATCACATTGTACCTTAGACTGACAACCACAGAACAGGGACACCTTACGGCTTTTGATACGGATGTGATAATCTCTGACCCCAATCTCGGCAGTATTGACAACAGGCAATATATTGGCAGCGATTCAAACACATGGAACAACAGCACGGCCAGATTACTTGCGGAACCAAGGAGCGATTATTATGACTACGCAGGGCCGGGTTATGCACAGACAGAGGGGATTTATTTATCAGCAGTCAATTGGTTTGCGGATATTAACGATGGTAATTTAGCCAGCTTTGTATTTACCTGTCAGGGAGAAGGCGATGTGATTCTGAGTTTGGAAGATTACTCAGGCATGTATCCTAAATTAGAAAGTATTATCATTCACCAGGTTCTTCCCTCACAGCAAATGATGATGTCCGGCGGCGGCAGCAGTATGACGCTTCAAGGTGAAAGTTCTTACTCGGTAAGCTCGACATTGGAAAGCTTTGACGCAGCTGGAGTGATTGACTGGCTTGAAGAAATTCGGAAAACAGACCCAAATATCAGTCAGAGCATACCTGAAGACGAATGGAATGAGTTTATAGAGAGTATTGGAAATTCAGCGGAAATATATTGAAAGCCTGTAATTTAATAAAAAATTTTAAAAGGTTTATGTTATGAACAGCAAAATTATCGCAATGTTATTGACTTTGGTTTTTGTGATGTCGCCATCGCTTTTTGCGGACAGAACATTGGACAGGAGCGAAACCATACAAATTCTCAGCCATCTGACAAGTGTTCCTCGCTGGGCGTGGATTCCACAAGGTATGATAGAGGCAACTCATGAATCGTTTAATATGGCGGAAAAGCGAACGATAAAATCCACCGAGTCAATCAAATATGATGGAAACAGATTTAACTGGAAAATTGATGTTGTTTCTGACGCTGTTGAGGGACAATCAGAATCTCAGGCAGGGACAGATTCGTATCTAAACGAAAAAAACGTATATGTTTGGGATGGTCAAAGATACAATATGTATTTCAAACAATCCAAATCGGCAATTTCGACCGATAATCTTACAGATACGCCGCCAACGGCAACAGGCTGCCTGACTGCCGGAATTATCCCATGGGGGTATGGATTCTATGCGTATAACAAATTGATCAACAATGAAATTGATGCAGCCGAGATAGAAAGTAATGGACAGCCATCTATTCGTCTAACTATAAAGAATTCTACTGGCATAAAGCTGTCTATGATATTAGACAAGGCGAAAGACTATGCTGTGGTGCAGAATGTAATCAGCAGTTCCGCCGACAAATCCTGTATTTCACAGGAATACTCAAATTATGTATTGAAAGGCGGACGATGGATTCCTACCACGATTCTTATTGAAAGATATTCGGATTGTCAAAACTCTGGAAAGCTGATTTCTTATGATTACTGGGTATTCGATAATATAAACACCGAAAATCCAAGAGATGCCGCTTTTGTTGTTTCTTATGAGCAGGACACACAGATAGAGTATCGCTCCGGTTCGGACGTTTCGTTGTTCTGCCGGTATTCGCCTATGATTAACACTCAAAATTTGGTCGAGAAAAAATTAGCGGCTATAAAACAGTCTGATAGCAAATATAATCGAAATTGTGCCACTTCAGCCTTAAAATATGTAATAGAATCACTGGGTACCAATGTCGCCGATAATAACCTTGCGGTACTGGCCAACACATCCAGAGAGGGTACCAGTCTGCTGGATATGCAGACGTTCGCAAGCGGTATGGGGTTGCAATGTCTGGCGGCAAGAATAAATGTCCGGAAATTAAACGGGTTGACAGATTATAAACCAATACTATACCTGCCATGGGGAAAACATTACGTCGTCTTCAGTCACATAGAAAACGATAACGTGTGGGTTATAGATATGGCAGGCAATAGATTATGTTACGATATTCCGCTTGAAAAATTTATTTCCGCAGGAATAGACACAAACACAGTTGTTTTATTTGTTTCAGATAAATCGATAACCATACAGGAGAACTATACTGATATTTCAGATAATGACCTGGCAGACATAGTTGGAGCGACCAGTACACAATACTCCTGTACAGATTTGCTCCAGGAGTACGATTATGAGCTCTGTCAGGAAGGCTGGAGTCTTCTTATACCGTGTACTGGCAGATATACGATTTGGTACACTCGTCATGGCTGCGAAGAGGATGTAAATGGAGGAGAATGCAGAGGTACGGCGCTAACTGGCAGCCTGTCTGCGTTGTGTGGTGAAGACCCCTATTATCCAGGCAGCTGTGGACTTATTGGAAATTGGCGTCAACACCTCATCCGCGCCTGCCAATAAAATCTGCGGTTACCACAGCAACTAACCGTTCCCGACGAGTTGAGAAGTGTATCGTCTGCTCATTCACTTTCACCATTGATAAAAAACAGAGGCCACGGAACCTGCGATCACAGCCGGTGTCGCAACCCACACAGGGTAACGCAGCCTCACGTTTTATTTGTCAACCCCAAACTATCCACCAAAAGGAGGACAGGCACAGAACTAAATCGTTCTGTGCCTATTTTGACATTCGACCGGAACAATTCCCTTTGAAACGGCCGTATAAATCAACGCCCTCCGATTGCAGTTCCCATACGCCTCGGCGGATGCGGTTTCCTATGGTATGTCGATTTTGGCAGGATAAATGTTGATTAAAAAAAACTTTTTTCTAAAAAATTTATGCCACTCCTTTACTTTTGGTCAATTTACGATAAAATAGGCAAACTATGAGACGTTTTGCTTTTACCCTTGTTGAGTTGCTTGTCGTAATTGCCATAATCGCATTGCTTATGGCGATACTTATGCCCGTTTTGCAGGGGGCACGATTACAGGCAAGGGCTGTAATTTGCACCTCAAATATAAGGCAAATTCAGGTTTCATTGACATTATATGAGAATCAAAACGGCATTTTTCCATACGGGGTTAATGATGATACTACATTAGCAAATTACTCAGCGAGTTGTGCGGGGATTCCTTCTTTCGACAAATCAGGCAAGTGGTGGTTTCAATTTTTGGGCTATACCTTTGACGCGGCAAAGTCAGACAACCGTGTGCTATGGTGTCCATCAAGATGCGTGAAAGATATTTCCTTAAAACCTAATATTTTATGCGGTAATTATGGGGTTAACCGGGCAATATGTAAAGATGTCAACACTCTGAGCTCGTCCGGCGGAGAATATGTCGGTAAACCTCTTAGCGTCTCCAAAATTTCAAGGCCGGAAAGTAAATTGCTGATAGTTGATAGTGGTTACAGTCTGACAAGCTGGCAGGGGGCAACCGATGCGGAAGTCCGAGCTTACGAAAATAAGAAAAGAGAACCGTCATTTTATGTGCCGGGCATTAAGGCGAATTCTCAAAGAGTATTATACCAAGAACATAAGAATGATGCTATCAATGGTCGGCATTTAAGAAAAACCGTTAATATCGGTTATGCTGATGGCCATACCAAGCGACTAAGGGCGGAAGAATTATTTGTGCCTAAAGAAAATATGTCTTCAGCTATTTATAATACCTGGCTGCCTAATAAAATCATTTCCCAGTAAAGGCGATAGAACCAATCAAGTATTTCACTTCCTGCGTGGTTGGATACGTTATGTTTGTCCAGCCTGTTAATTCATACTGCGAGGCGGCAGATTGTTTTCGCCAATTTTCTACTCTTTTTGGCAGCATAGTGTCTTTGTCTATATAGGCACGCCACTTGTAATGGATTGAACTGTCATTGGCTGTTTTGTCCACCCATAACAAATCGTAAATGCAGGTGTTGCGAATTTGTAAGGCGACCTTATCATCTGCAGACAATTTCCAGCTATACTTATTCGGCAGAGAAGAGTATCGCTGAAACGGCAGTACCCCCAAAGGAATATTCATCGTTTGCTTAATACTTGCAATATCTGCATCATTGAGATTGCCAACCTCGGAAGAATCCGACCCCGTAATTTGTGTTTTTTTGATTTTATTTTGAATATCCCAAAGCATCCAGTGATTGCCGGAGTGAAACAGTTTGACATTCAGAGTGTTTGATATCCATACCTTCTGCGTCGGCTCGTTGGTTGTGAACTCTCCGGTCATAAGACAAATATTTTGCATCCTGCTGATAGCATTATAGATATCGTCATATTCAATTGCATTAGCAAATGTTCCAACAAAAAGCCAGGTTGCAGCAAAAATTAAAGCTGCTATAGTCGCCAGAGGCTTTACCAATTTTCTGACACGATTATAACCGCCGGCCTGACTATTATTGTGTATCCTGACGTTGTTATTATGTTTAGTTGGGGCATTGCGGCCGGATATACTGGTTTCTTTTCGTGTTATGTACTCTGTAACAATGCCGGACTCCTGACGTTCAAGTATTTGTTTCAATACGTTCAGCGTATTATTATCAACCCCTATTGTTTTGAGCAAATCAATCTCCTCAGACGAAATATCCTGATTATGTCCCAATGTCTGGATGGTTATAACTCGCCCCAAACGGGTCAACTGCTCATCTGTTAATTTAAGCCCGCAAATAACATCAAGGTCATGCCTGCATAATGGGCAGTTCTCGATATGAGCGGTAATCGGAGTGGCAACTCTGATATCAGTCAGCGGACTGGCAAGACTTGACATAAATTGTTTCGCAATCCCACAGGTAACTTCTTTGTCGGCAAGATGAAAATGCGATGCAAGAATTGTTGTTATAAGTTTATTTTTCCGGCTTACTGTGCCATTTGCAGTTTGGTCGGTGGTTTCAACTAAAAGTTCTTTCAATCTTTCAATTTCGCTGCTGCAAAACGCGCATTCTTTTATATGAGAGAATATCGAAGGTTCTGCATTATCTAAATCGCCGTTAATGTAATCATAATAAAAAACACTTGCCTGCTCACAACTTGTTTTTGCACCTGCAAATTTCATATATTTTCCTTGCCTTTACTTTTTGTAATACGACGGAGTTTACCAATACCCGTAGATAAACAACGGCTTACAGATCGCGGTTTAATTCCCATCTTATCGGCGGTTTGGCTAATATCCAGATCGTGTTTGTATCTTAGTGTAATGGCCAACGCCTCGTTTCTCGACAATTTTTTTTGAACTATTTCAAACATTTTTTCACATTTCTCTTCTGCCGTTATCTCAGTCAAAGATGGTTTAGCAGTTTTCACAGCCTCCCGCTCCTTGCCCTGAATATATTCGTTGACATGAGCTTTTATACGAGTTTCATGCCTAAATCTATCTATTATATATGTAGTAATCACACGATATAGGAATCCTGGAACATTTCTAACGTCTTCGGGCAAAGGCCTTGAAACTAAAAACAAAAACATATCCTGATACAAATCCTCCGCTTCCGGCACATTGCCCAGATGAAATCGGATAGCCTTTCTTATAAAGCTCCCATATTCCTCAAAAACTTTCTGGGCTTTGTCTACGCTCCTTGTAGATGTCGTTTTTGAATGGCAATTTGTAGATAACATTTTTAAAAAATCACAACAAAATTTTTAATTGCAGCTTTTATTACCGGTAAAACACATAAAATCTCAATATCAACAAGCCTTGAAACCCTGATTATACAAACAATTATCCCAAATTTCAACAAAACAGTATATGAAAACATAAAACACCTATTTTGTCCCTATAAAATAAATAAATTTTATCATCAACATTTTCCCCATCAGGAACGACTTAACTATATACAGTTGATTAGGCTGATATTTTTAAGGTATGAATTATGAAAGAAGACGCTGTCCGCAAAGATATTGAAATAATTGCTACACGTTTGGTGGAACAGGTTCGTGATGCCTGCAAAATAAAAAAAGAAAAAGTAACCGATAGCCAGGCAAAGGAAAAGTCCGACAAGTAGGATACTGACCGGGATCAACAAATTCTTCCTCCTCCTTATAAGGCCAGGCTGCCCATTAGGTTGCGGCAGTCTGGCTGATTTTTTCCATGAAAACATCCGTTCGACAACATATTTCTATTTACCAATGGGGGCACTGAAAATGTTTGACAGCATAAGCAGGAAGTTGTTATACTGCAACCACTTATAATACACGCGCTCGTAGCTCAGTTGGATAGAGCGTCGGTTTCCTAAACCGAAGGTCAGAGGTTCGAATCCCCTCGGGCGTATTTTCATAACACTTTTTTTTTAAAAAGTTAGTTGCATTTGTTTTACATAGGAACAGAGTTTCCACTTTCTATAATAGTTTTTATCCATTCGTAGTTTATCATTTTGCAAGTCTTTCCTTGATTGAAGCCCATTTGACTATGTTGCTAAGCATTTTCCCAGCCAGAGGGTCGCTTTGACATACCGACGTACAAAGTTCACTGACGAGTATTTGGCCTTTCCCGTAATTCACAATAAACATAGGATATGTAAATGGTTTCCATTCATATCCGTGAATCAGGATATGTTCTAAAAGCACATCCAAGTGGCAAATGTCATCTATTTCATAACTGCTTTTGCATAGTTCCGGACTTGAACCATTTCCATTCCACCATCTCATATCCTGTCTCTGCAGGCCGTCAAATAAGATATGGTTAGGCTTTTCGATGTTTGCAAACTCAACATTCGTACTAAAAGGTTTTATGCTTTTATCATTTGAGTCTGTATTCTTTGGGCACGGCGGCAAAAATTCGTTGGCGTTTCCTGTTTCGAGTAAAACA
>Ga0172379_10001400_pt1 | contig 47945 bp, 43 predicted proteins | sample GrowelOW334metaG_FD_119756 | JGI IMG/M metagenome (GOLD analysis project Ga0172379, IMG submission 119756) | Groundwater microbial communities from an aquifer near a municipal landfill in Southern Ontario, Canada - Groundwater well OW334 metaG | ecosystem: Environmental > Aquatic > Deep...
AATAGAGAAGCAGTTGGAAATTAGGGGCTGATCATTAAACGGGGAAGCAACTTTAGAAACCGGAAGACCCCTTCTAGGGGTTACAAAAGCCACCACCTGTGGTGGTGGATAATTTTTTACTTTCAGCTCAAAACGTTTATGAAAGCTCAGAGAAGAACTCGCTATTCTGTATTTTATCAAGAGCAAATTTTACGTAGGAACTTGTGTTGCTGGGTAAGCTCCTGAGCGAGATCCAGCGTAAATCGTCATGCTTATGGGGTTCCATAATATGTGGTTCGTTGAGCCACGTCTCTGCTTGCACAAATACCCCAATGCGTTCTTCTCGGTCATATTTTCTATGCATGACATGAACGACTTTTAAATGTTCTAATTGAAGATCGATTCCTGCCTCTTCACGAGCTTCGCGAATAACAGCCTCAGAAAAAGACTCACCTGCTTCAACATGTCCTGCGACTAGAGTGTATAGACCATCTTCAAAACCAGTGTTGAAACGCCTAATAAACAAGCCGTCTTCATTGCGTTTCAGGAGCAAATATACCTCAGGTGTAATCTTGTGCCGTATTTTATGTGTCATAGTAATGAAAAATTCCTTCTATAAAAAAAAGATAAACCAAAATCAGGTGATCGTATATGAACGCGCTAATCTTGTCAAAAGAGATGCTGCTATGGCCATAAAAGACGAAAAACAATATTCAGTTTGAATAAAAACGGTGACTGGTGGCGTTTGCTGGGTGCGTTTTATTAGCGTAATATAATGCAAATGGTGGTTATATAGCTGAAGCAACGTTGGGGGGAACCATGAAGCTTCAAAAAAGTATTTTTTTGTGGGTAATAAGCATCGTGCTTTGTACTGGTTGTGCGCGTTATGAAGCGCAGCCACTTGCCAAAGCTGGTCTAGCTACGCATGAAAAAAAGCCTACTTCTTATAGATGTGCCTATCATGTTTTTACCAAAGATGATTGTAAGCGATATCTTGGTCGCAATGTTGTGGCAAAAGGGTATCAGCCCATTCTCATAACATTTACCAATAACACCAAGCGCTATTTCAGAGTCTTGCGTGAAAATATAAGCATGCCTACCATTCCAGCATCGCAGGTGGTTCGCCGTGTGCATACGTCAACAGTTGGACGTTCGTTGGGGTATGGTATTGCGGGCCTTATTGTTTGGCCGCTTCTGATCCCGGCAATTGTTGATGGCATTCGATCGTCCCAGGCGAATTATAAGCTGGATAGAGATTTTGCAAGCAAAGAGTTGGCTGACCAGGTGGTCGGTCCGTTTGTCACGCTTGATGGTCTTATTTTTGTTCCAAAAGAAAAATTCTCCTGGAATTTTACGATAAAGATTATTGATGCAGAAACCGAAGAAGTTCTGACGCTAAAAAGTCATCCTGCATCTGGTGAGCTTTCTGAATGAATAACGTAGCAAAAAAAATTGCGGCTTTTATTGTTACTGTTGTAAGTGTAATGCACTTTTCCTTTCATGATCTTAGCGCTCAAGGGTGGTGGAAAAAAGTAGCGAGTTGCATTGTTCGCAATCCGTTTAATAAAAACTTTTTATTGCATAATCCGCTCAAACCTCTGACCAAGATTGTTCAAGGTCCCAACGTATTTGTACCCATTGATCCTATTGATTTTAAAGAAGGTATTTATCAGGACAACTTTTATGCAGTACAAACGGGGGCATTATATCGTTCTCGGATGCTTCCTGCAGATACTCTTGCTGCCTATGTCAAACAATATGGCATAAAAACCATTATCAATTTGTGCGGTAAGGACCCAGGTCAGACGTGGTGGCGTAATGAAAAAGCCGTTGCAGATCGACATAATGTTGTGTTGTTGGATATTCCAACAAGCGCAGATACGTTAACAAGTAAAGAAAATATTAAGTCGATTCTTGATGCATTTGATCATGCTCCACGCCCCCTATTGGTTCATTGTTTCCTTGGGATTGATCGCACCGGCGAAGTTGCTGCATTGTGGAAATTAGATCAGCAAGGTGCAGGTAAGACAGAGGCGCTTAAAGAACTGTCAGTTTGGCATCGGCATAACAAAAAACAATATCCGGCAAAAAGTTTTCTGATAAAAATCTGGCGTGGTCGTGAGTGGTTCTATAACGAATACGATCCACAAAATTATCCGCAGTTTTGCAGTAAAAATGGTACTAAGCGTGATTAACGTTGGGGCGGCGTTATATGAGCAGATTCGGTAAGAAATTCATAATTTCAGTTCTTGTTTTGGAGAGCTTGCTGTCGTTTGATGGGCATTGGCTATGTGCCAAAGAGTGGTGGAAAAAAGTAGCGAGTTGTGTTGTTCGCAATCCGTTTAATAAAAACTTTTTATTGCATAATCCGCTCAAGCCCCTGACCAAGATTGTTCAAGGTCCCAATGTATTTGTGCCCATTGATCCTCTTGATTTTAAAGAGGGTATTTACCAGGACAATTTTTATGTAGTACAAGAGGGGGCTTTATATCGTTCTGGCCAGCTCTCTGGTGATGCTCTTGATTCTTACATCAAGCTGTATGGCATAAAAACCATTATCAATCTACGAGGCAAACATTCCGATCAGCAGTGGTGGGTTGATGAAAAAGCTTCGGCAGATCGCAATAATGTTGTGTTGCTTGATATTCCAACGAGTGCTTGTACGTTGACGAGCAAAAAACACATCGGAGCGATTCTTGATGCGTTTGACCATGCCCCACGGCCACTATTAGTGCACTGCCGTGCTGGCGTTGACCGCACGGGCGAAGTTGCGGCTCTGTGGGCGATGGACCAGCAGGCAAAAAGTACAGCCGATGCCCTCGATGAATTGTCGTTTTGGCACCGTCATAGCGAACTACTGTATCCGGCAAAAGATTTTTTGATCAAAATCTGGCGTGGTCGTGAGTGGTTCTATAACGAATACGATCCAAATAATTATCCGCAGTTCAAGTCCTGATCTTCTCGAATGCTTGCTGCATCAGTATCCTCAAAAACTCGTGTTTAATGTTCTATTCAGTTAAAACACACCCATATTGATGTTTTGTTGATAAAGCGCTATCGGTGATATACTTTACTCTCTCAGTTGCTTCAACAAATATGAGATGACGTGGAGAAGCTCGATGCACATAGTCACTGAAAAAATATCGCTGAGTGACGTGAAAACAATGTCGACAAAAATGTTCGGCAATTGGATGAAGGCTGTTGTTGATATTGAAAAAGAAATTATGGTAGTTGACGCTGATCTTCACGCCGATGAGGAAGCGCTGCTTCTTGAAGGTGGGTCAGAACAACAGCCTTTGTGGGGTATAAATATTCACCCTGAAAAAATAGGCTCCGAAGATTTTATTATTTTGGCTATGCCGCAGCATTACAGCGAGGGCGGTAGGCACAAGTATATTAAACACGGCGAACAAACACATTACGAGGGTTGGGTGTATGACGTATAAAATCAAAATCGCAACGACATTCACGTTTCTGGTTGGCTTCTATTGTTCTGCATACGCATATACGCGAGAAGATATCGCAAATATGCGCTCTGCAAGCGCTTTTGTATCGATGCTAATAGATGCCAGTGTTGCAGGTGCTGAGATCTCTGATCAAAGTCATATCGACACAAGTTTCCTTGTGCAGTTAGAAAAACAGGGTGTATTGCAAAACCTTCGTGCGTGTCCACGAACCATCAACGCGGTGCTAAGCGCGGCGCTTGAAAAAGATGAGTCAGTATTGTGTTTGCAGTTATTGACCATTGCGGCACGGGCATGTAAAAAGCGGTTGATTGATTCTGATGATGAGCACGAACAAAAAGTATTGAAAGAAGTCCTCAGGCCCTTGGTTCCTAAAATCATCAACACCATTTTATTTGCTGCTATCAAGCAATTACTATCTGGTTCAGAAAGTGCAACAATCAGACGCGTTTTGCGTATCTTGATAGCCACGGCAACGCGGACGGCATCGCTTGTTATGTTAGATAGGCTGATTCCATCGTCGTATGGCGGATCGGTTGGTTTTGGTGGCGGGCAATTTACAGTCAAATTAGAAAGACCAAAAACCTGGTCATCCAATGAAATCATTTTTGAAGCGTGTATCAATTTTCTAAAGGCAACGGTCATCGAAGTGCTTGGTGGCGTTGTTGCTGCAGGAATTCAAGAGACAAAAAAATAGAAATTGCGCGTGTTGCGCACCATCGCTATCACCGGCAGCTGAAGCACCACGTTGGCAAACACCAGACGCGTAAGCATCGCATCAAATTCTTGCTCCTGCGAATCGCTCTGTGCCATGATCCGACATAGTGAAAATCAAATTGATCAAGATTTTTATGATGGGGATAATCATGGTGTCACGTATTATTTTTACCAGATTTATAACGGGTTTGTTCGTATGCACAATCGGTGTTGGTACGCTTGTGGGCATGAAGAAAGAAGAAACGTTCCCTCTCATTGCAGCAGTTGAGCAAGGAGATATGGCCGCCGTCCAAGCATTAATTAGTGGTGACGCTGATATTAATAAGCAAGGCCCTGGTGGAATGACGCCGCTCATGGTAGCACTGATGAGTGGTAATTTTGGAATATTTAACCTCTTGGTTGAAACAGGTAAAATCGATTTTGGGAAGAGAGATGAAAACGGTAACACCGTACTTGATCTTGCCATCAATAATCCCGACGTAACAAAACAATTTAGAGATCTGATCGCCACTGCAACCATAAATTGCAAGTATAGAAATTTGATTATTTTACTCGATAACGGAGGTGAGCTGGCCGGTACATCAAATGCGGTACTTGGCGATCTAATTTCCGCGCTTAAAGACCAACATGCATTTGTCATTATTACCGCCGAGCTATGGGATTATTTTTTGCGGGCAAAATATGTTACCGACGCAGGTGGTTTCATCGACGCACAACGACTTGTAAAAAAACAACAAGAGCATTTGGATGGTTTGGAAATGTATAAAATTTGTCTTCATCCAAAACCACATATTCCGCCCGAAGACCAAAAAGCAGATTTTTATATTTTCAGCCCAACAACATACACAGAAATGTTACAAAAATATTCGACGCTTCCCCGTATCAAAGAAGAGCTCCTGCAAAGTGGATATGTTCAGAAAGCTAAAGCTGCTGCTCTTATCAATGATCTTTCATATCTTGGCATAAACTTACCGCTAAAAGCCTATAAAGTACTCAAGCCATTCGATGAATGTGGTGAGCTGGGCAAAATTCTTAATAAATACCCGCAATTGCCATTCGAATTGAGGACCACTATTGATGGCTTGAAAAATAGGCATGCCGCTCAGGAAGGTATAGCTGCTCTTGAGTTCACACTAAAAAAACAAGAAGAAGATGTTAACCGTTACGCAGCAAACCGCGATCAAACACTGGGGCCAGATTTTTTGTTGTGTTTGCGGCGACTTCTTGTTTTCAAGGAGGCCCAAAAAGAGCTTGATCAATTGGTTGCTGGTGCGGTGAAATTACCTCACTACAATGTTTACCTACATGGGCACGGACATCTCTCAGAATTGCCGCCAGAAACAGACGCACTGATGTACCAAGCGCAACAGTTAGGATTTTGGCCCACAGGAGGCCTTGAAGTTGTACCAGAAAAAACATTTCATAAATTCAGAATGTGGCAAAAAACAATTAGCTCTCAACTTCTCCGCAAAGAGGCAATCGCCGCGCTTCCGAGCAATATTTTTGGTGAGATGCTGGAATGGTTTAATGGGGTTACTAATTTTCTCTTTGTTGCCACCTGCCATGCGGCATCGGCGCATCTTGTTTTGCCCTTTGTATTTATGTCGTCGCCGCACTTGCTCTCTTATACTATTGCGGTTAAATCTCTTGTTGATGCCTCTAGTTATGTAAACGTACCGACAGTTCCAAGCGCTGATATTGGAAGTGTGAGCAACCTTGATTATGCACAATTTTTTGAAGGGGTAAGCGATTTTGCTTACTTCATAAAGATTCAAGAAAAATTCATTTTGTCTTCAGCGAAACCGAACAGTCCACCTGAGCCGAGAAACTATTTTGCCCGTCTTCTTAATTACGTTGGAAGTTTTTTGGACAGGCAGGGCAGAATAACCAAAGATCCTTCCGGTAGGGAAAGGGCTGAAAACACGCCTTGGATAAAATTGCCGGGTACAAATGATTGGCAAGTTGTTTCGCACATGGATGACCAGATAGTGGTTATTACTGAAACCATGATGAAGGTAATAGAGCAAGACAATTCTTTTGCCCAAGAAGTCAATCCAGAAACAGGGCAAAAAAGATTAGCCGCTATTTTTCAAAAAAGGCTTAACAAGGAAGAAGAAGAAAAAGAAATCCAAAAGAGACCAATGCCGAGCAAAAAACCTGCAGGATGGTCTCATGCACGATGGACTGTATGGCGAAAAAGATGGGGCGAATGGGCAGAGACTGAAAAGTTTGGGTCATTGATGTTAGCGATTGTTGTAGGAAAACAACGCCTTGTGTTTGTTCCCGTTAGCCGTGTTCGTGTTCCGGTTCTTTTTTTGCCAGTACGTGACACCAAAACAATAGTTCCTCTGGCTGGTCCTGAAAGTTTTTTCGAAGGGACTGTCGTATCTTTTGAACAAATAATAACTCGAGATTTCTTTATCTATTTTCTCAACACTGTTGTGAAGTCTATAAATCCTTTAGTAGAAACCCCCAATAAGACGCTTATTTTGATTAACGATCTTGAATGCTGTAATGACATTTTCATTGGCCGCGATCAAAAAATACATTTGCGGAACTGCATTGTTGTTTTTGGTCCATCCGATATGAAAGCCTGTGACGTTTATTTTACCTTTGATAACCAGCAGTTTGGTGTTAAACGAAGCGGGAAAGATAAACCCTTCACTGCCGGAGATGTTAAGGAGATTCCCCAGATTGCAACGATGCTTGCTGATGCAATAACGGATCATAATCCCGGATTAATCGGTGCGCTTGTTAAGACTAATCCATATATGCGAGATCCGTCTGGTAAGACTGCACTTATGGTGGCGGCAGAACACGGCTGTATTTCTGCGGTGAGGGATCTTGTAAAAAATCATGCAGATCTCATTAATCAACGAACCGATAGTGAAGGCTGGACGGCTCTTATGTCGGCAGTGCTTCATGAGCATGCTCTGATTGTTCAAATGCTTCTTGACGTTGGAGCCGATGCAACATTGTACACAAATGGAGGGGTATCAGCATTGGATCTGGCACATACCCCAGAAATCAGTCGTCTCATCGAGAATGCAGTCAAAAAACAGGAAGCTGTTTGGTCTCCAGGTTTCAAAAGATTCCAGAGACAAGCCCAAAAGAAAGCGTTAAAGATGGAGCAACAAAGTGTTGCCCGCAATGTATGGAAACAAGCGCAAGCTGGCGCGAAGTTCGATATAGAGAGCATTATTAAGGCGCAACTTATGGGCTTTGATATGTTGATACAAAGGCTTGTCCAAGAACGGGCTACAGAGAAGAAGCCTGCGGCACCCTTTTAACGCAATAACGGTGATGGAGATGATCATGGTATCGCGTACTATTTTTACCAAAATCGTAACGAGCATACTCATTTGTTGCTTTGTTGTCGGAACACTTGAAGGGATGAAAAAAGGAAAAAAAGATAAATTGTTTGACGCGATTTTGTTGAAAAATTCTGCTGCTGTTTCTGAACTAATTACGCGGGGTGTTGATGTTAATGTACGAGACAGAAATGGTTGGACCCCGCTCATGTTGGCCACATGGCGTGATGCGGGTGACATTGTTGAAAAGTTGCTTGCTGCAGGCGCTGATGTAGAAATGCAAAGTCCATTGGAAATAACAGCTCAGGAGTATGTAAAGAGCGAAAAAGTCGGTCAGTTAATCAAGAATGCGCTGGATAAAAAATATGCACGACTCGATAAGGAGTATGCCCCAAGACGCTGCCTTTATAGAAATTTGATTATTATTATCCACGATGGGAGTGAGTTGGCAAAAGACGCAGGCTCAGGGATCATGCTCGGAGATTTTATTTCCGCACTCGAGGAAGCGTGCGCATTTATTCTCATACCCTCTGCAATGTGGGATTATTTTTTGCATGCCACCGTTAAAGGGACAAAAATCGCAGCAAAAGAGCTTTTCAATCCAGAACAATGGGATGTGTATAAAATTTGTCTCAATCCAGCTAAAAACATTACCCCCAAAGAACAGCAGGCAAATTTTTATATTTTCTGTCCCAAAAAATATACGGAACAGTTACAGTCAAATTCAACAATTCAAAGTATCAAGCAAGCCATCCAAATAATCCCAGGTCCAATAGATCCGAAAATTGCGCCTGACATTGAAGCCATCAACGCACTTTCTGATCTTGGGATAAATGTATCGGAACAATATAAGGTTTCAGACCCTTTTAGGGAATGTGGTGGGCTGGGCAAGATTCTTAAGCCATATGAGCAGGAGAAAAAAGCTCTCGAAGAAGAGCAAAAAAGAATGGGGGAGAGCCAAGATCTTACCAAGAGGTTAACTATAGTTGAATTGGAACAGAAAATAGCGATTATTGAGTATGCTATAAAAAATCTAGACAAAACTTTTGGGGTGAACCTCTTACGGTGTTTAGAGCAAATCCTCTCGTTAAGGACTGCAAAGGCGGCTCTTTCAAACCTTGAAAGTTATTTTGAAAACAACGAAAAAGTTCATGCTGCGCTTGGTGATGCAGAACTAATTTTGCCTCAATACAACGTGTATATCGATGGGCATGGTGAAGAAACCAAACCGCCAGCCCAGGTTGATTTTCTGATAAACCGCTTGGAAAATTTGCTGGATCGCGCCAAAGCATTGGGCTACTGGCCATCAAATTGGAAGATTCAACTTTCATCCACCGAAATTGCGCATTTAACAGAAGCAACAGATGTGGAAAAGCATAAAGAGCTCACAGCAAAAGAGAAAGAAGCTGTTTTCGGAAAACGAGAAAAAACTCGACCTGTTGAGCAAAAATTCAAAAAAGAGAGTGAACATTTCAATGCGGAACAGGAAGTGATAGGAGCAATATCTGATTTGGGGAAGGTTGCAGCGCTCCCCATTAATGTATTCAGCAAAGTTCTTGAACTTTTCAATGGGGTCGCCAATTTGCTGTTTTTTTCAACATGCCATGGTGGAGGGGCACATCTTGTCCTGCCCTTTGTATTTATGTCTGCGCCTCAATCTCTTTCCTATACACTTGTCAACGGGGCTCTTCTTGATGTACCTGTGACAGGATTATTACCAAATATATCTGAATTAAAGCACGAAGATGGCGCCCAAATTGGAGCAGCGAAATATTCTGTTGTCACAAAGATTAAGTTCAGAAAATTTTTTGATGGCATAAGCGATTTTGCCACTTTCGTAAGAAATGAAGAGAAAAAAATCGAAAAAACAGGACCTAAAAACTATTTTGCTCGTCTCCTCAATTACGGTGGAACTTTTTTGGGGCCACAAGGCGAAATAAAACGACCGGAAAATATGCCCTGGATAAAATTGCCAGGACCAACTGATTGGCACGTTGTATCTTACATGGATGATCAAGCGTTAGTTATTACTGATGTGATGGTACGGGCAAAAGAGCTAGAAAAAAAAATTGTTGAAAAGAAGCCATTAAAACCTGCATCAAGCATATTAACAGAAGGCGCCAAAGCACGTCTCATGGAATTACCATCCGAAATATCTGCATTAGAACACAAAATTGCATTAGAACCGCAAGAAGAAATAAAAAAGAAGCTCGTATTGGAGTTTCAAGAAAAGCAACGTCAATTAGAAAAACTTAGTGACTTATTGGGCATATCCAAAGAAGAAGTGTTAACGGTCGAACACGAAAAAATGACGCCTAGGCAATTAGCTGCTTGGCGAAAGAAGTGGGGTGTATGGGAAAAGAAGAGAAAACAACTTGAGCCATCTTCCGATGCTATCATCGATGCATCACAAAAAAAGTATATTTTTGCCGCAACCAACGATATTCGATTAACAATCAAATTCGGGCACACCCAAAGCACCAAGGCGATAATTCCCACAGCAATGCCCGAGCGCTTTTTCGATGCCAATGTCATATATTTTGAGGGCATGGAATCTGATGATCCATTCGCCACATTTTTTAATCTGGTTTTGAATCCGAAGGAACCATTGGTTGCAACACCCCCAAAAACAATTTTCTTCATTAAGAATCTTACATGTAAAAATGATTTTCCCAGCAAAGTATCATCTTTGCCAGCCGATGCGCGTATTACGTTAGATAATTGTATGGTTGTCTTCGATGCTTCCCTATTGTCCGATTATGCTTTTTATTTTTCGTACAAGGGCAAACATTTTTGTCTTAAACGAGAAGATGATTCTTTTAAAATTGAAGAGTTCTCTTTGGATAAGGCGCTTAGGCGGGCGGTCGTGTATGGAAGAACAAATATAGTTAAGCTTTTAATTAAGGCTGGCGCCAACATTAATGCAAAAGATATTGGTTATACGGCCCTTGGATATGCCGCAACTTTGGGGCGTATCCATATCGTAGCATTCCTGCTCAATGCTGGTGCCAATAAGGAATTAGATGTAGCATTGAGAATCGCACATACCCCAGAAATCCGTCGTCTTATCGAGAATGCACTCGAAAAACAAAAGCCTGCACTACTCATGAGCTCACCAGGTTTCAAAAAAGCTCAGAAGAAAGCATTGCAGATGGAGCAACAAAGCGTTGCCCGCAATGTATGGAAACAAGCGCAAGCTGGCGCTAAGTTCGATATAGAAAGCATCATTAAAGCGCAGCTCATGGGCTTTGATACGTTGATACAAAGATTGCGGGAAAGCCCTGAAGAGAAGAAGCCGGCGGCGCCATTTTAGCGCAATAACGGCTGAAGCATCATGCTGGCAACTACGAGTGCGGCAGTACTGGAAGCATAAGCTTCGCGTCAAAGTGTTGCCTTCGTGATTCCGCTTATGCCATGATCTGACATACGTGTTAAAAGTTCAATCTTGTGAGGAAAGAAAGTTATGAAGTTCACGACTCTTACCAGAATTATATCTGTTATCCTTACATGTTTCATCGTTATTGGTGCTCTTGTTGCGATGAAGAAAGAAGAAGCGCCACAAACAAAAGAAGAGCGATTGATAGAAGCAGCCAAACGTGGGGATCGAACAAAAATTGATGCTCTTCTTTTTGCTAAAGAAGTTGCAGATAGGCCCAATATTAACGCCATAGATGCAGAAGGCATGACCGCTTTTTTGTGGGTGGCACGTAATGGGAAAAATGTTCTGATGGATCTCTTAGAAGGTGCTCATGGAACACTTAAAACCAACATGCGTGGCAAAGATGGAGCAACAGCTCTTATCCTTGCATCAGAAAATGGGCATGCTTCTTTAATCGAAACACTCATCACTAGTTTTGACCAAGACATTAACGCAAGAGACAACAACGATAACACGGCGCTTATGAAAGCGGCTATGAATGGGCACCTTTCTGTTGTAAGTATTTTAATCGATAAGGACGCTAACCCCAATCTGAAAAATTCTGATGGACTGACTGCGTTGATGGCAGCAGCCAAGAATGGTCAAGAAAAAGTCGTTCAATACTTGGTTGATTCTGGGCTCGTCAACATCGATGAACAAGGTGCAGAAGGCCGAACCGCACTTATGTTGGCAGCTATGAATAAATACCCTGCAGTAGTCGCTATTCTTCTTAAAGCTGGTGCGCTCTGGGAACTGTGTGACAAAACAGGATTAACGGTGCTTGATATAGCCAAAAATGATCTAGAAATGGGCAAACTTATCCAAGCGGCGATTGAAGCAAGAAAACAACGGCAAGAACAAGCCATGGATAGCCTGCGCCGCTACAGAAATCTGATTATGATCATGGAATATGGTGGTGAAATTTTAGATAATAATAACGCAGCAATTCTTGATCTCATCGCTGCACTTCAACAACCATGTGCTTTTATTCTTATTCCAGCGCCACTATGGGACCATTTTATGCGAGCAGAGATTGAGGTCGAAGAGTCTACAAAGAAGATCAACGCCAAAGCGTTTTTCGATCAAACGCAATGGGATATGTACAAAATTTGCCTGAGCCCCGCTGAAGCGCAAAAAGCAGATTTTTATCTCTTGGTTCCCAAAGAATATGCCAAACAGTTAAAGAAATATTCAACGATATCGATACTCAAAGATAAACTTTCAGAGCTCGCTGATATGCCACCAGATGAAGGGGTGCTTAATGAACTCAACGAGCTTGGAATAAATTTGATCACAACATCTAAAATCGATCCTTATGCGGAATGCGGCGAGCTTGGAAAGGTTCTTGATACCTATAATAAACCGGAGCAAGAAAAGGAACGCAGGAAGCATATAATAGATATTGTTTTCGTAGAGGAGTTCTCTCACAGCAAAGCACTGGCATGCTTGACAGAGCTTATGGCACTCAAAAAGGCTCACCGCTATTTTCTCAAACTTAAAAAAAAATTTGAAAAAGACGTAGATAAACTAGCAATTATTGATGCAGCATTATCATTCTTGCCTTGTTATAATGTTTATCTCGTAGGGCATGGAGCTTCTGCGCGTACACCATCTATAATTGAAACTCAATTAAACTCCTTATTGCAACGAGCTCGAGAATTCGGCTTTTGGCCAGGAGTTGGAACCCTAACATTACCATCAACTTCTCCAGCAATTCAGAAGTTTAAAGCAGATCGAGAAGGTATATCAGAAAAATTTGTTGATTTTATCGCAGGTCTTACTCCCCGTGTCTTTGGAGGCGTTCTTGAATTGCTTAATGGGGTTACAAATTTCTTTACAGTTTCAACGTGTCATGGTGCTGGTATACATCTGGCATTACCATTTGTCTTCATGAATGCGCCACAAGAACTTTCTTATACTTTGGCCATCGAAGCTCTTCTTCACGCGCCTGTAACAACTTCATCAACTTTCAGAACACGTCAAATTAAATCACCCCTTGCAGGTTCATTAACCGGTTCAATCACCCAGGATGCCGTAACATATTATTATATGGTTAGCCTTGCGTTCAAAAAATTCTTTGACGGCATCAGCAACTTCCCCACCTTTATAAAAAATGAAGAACAACGTATTAGTGCGGCAAAACGTAAAACGCCCACTATCAAGAACAATTACTTTGCTCGACTTCTCAACTATGTTGGGAATTTTTTAGATAATGAGGGACGCATACGAGATATTAACCATGTTCCGTGGGTTAAGTTGCCTGGCAATACTAACTGGCAAGTGGTATCGTTTCTTGATGATAATGCGTTTTTTATTACCGATATAATGATACGAGCAAAAAGGCTGGAAGAGGCACCTCTTGCAGAGGGGCAAAGACCGCTTGGAGAAATTCTTGAGCAAAGAAAAGCACCCCAACGAGGTTGGGAGTGTACTGTTTGCGGAACCAGCAATGTCGCAGGTGATGCAGCGTGCACAAAATGTCTGTCACCAAAACCAACGGCAAAAAAACAATCGCCGATAATCTCAGTACCCCATAACAAAAATCTCATTTTTGTCGCTACAGATGTTGTTCCGCTTACGCTATCTTTTGAAAAAGGAGGTTGGTTGTTTGATGAACCAGAACCAAAATCCATCATCCCGCTCGGAAAGCCATTATCTCTTGGCCTTAATGTAACTTTTTTTAGCTCAATCATCACACAATATGACCTTAATACGTTGTATAAAAAAATATTAAAACCAGTCACTGATTCAGGTGATCCATTATTTAGAATGCCTGAGAACACGCTATTTTTTATTAATGAGCTTAAATGCCAAAATGGAACTTTCGACAAACAATCTGATCCTAAGGCCCAAATTACGCTCAAAAATTGTATGGTTATTTTTAACGTACCAAGTCTGGCAGATCATGATGTCTACTTTATGGATGGCAACACTTGTTACGGGATAAAACAGGGTGCATCAAAAAACAGTACCGATCTTGATTTTGAGAGTGAAAAGGATATTGAGGCGGTTGATCTCGACAAAAAACTTATTGCCGCCTTCACGCAGGGACGCATGGATTTAGTTAAAATTCTTATTAAGGCAGGAGCCAATGCTGCCGTACTCAGAGCTAAAGAAGAACCAGCGCTTAAGGTATTGCCGGTGTCAACTAGATCACGAGCAAAATCATTGTCATCGATAACATCGCCACCACTCTCAGCGCAGTAACGGCTGAAGCACCATGCTGGCAACCACGAGTGCGGCAAAGAGAGCAAGTGCGCCAAGTACTATTGCCAACCAGCCAACTCTCCCCTTGGTCCAATAGTAGGCAGTAGCTATAAGGGCAACGATCAGATAAATAGCGAGCGCTGCACCATCGCCGATAATACCCTGGGCAAAATAGCCGCACATCGCCAAAATGATAAAACCAAACGCTTTTTTGATCTGATCCATCCACTCACCAGCACGTGGTAAAAGTGTGAGCGAACTTGAGAAGGTGCCGACAATGAGGAGCAAAACGCCGAGACCTAAGGCAAAACTGAAGAGCATTAAAAAACCAATAAGCGGTGGTTGCTTGGCGGCAACTCCTAATAAAAGCCCGAGCGCTGGCGTTAAGCAGGGCGAGGTGACGGTGCCTGAAACAATGCCAAGAATAAAGCAATTAAATAATGAGCGTTGTTGCGCGCCTCCATCTTTTATCAACGCAAAACTGGGGATATAAAGTTCATAAAAACCAAACATTGAAAATGCAAGATACATAAAAAACGCGATAACCAGCAGTACAAACCATGGCTGTGCAAACCAAGATCCAAATATAATGCCGGTCATTGCAGAAACGTATCCCAGTGTGGCATAGATCAAAGCTATTCCGCATACGTAGGCAAGCGATGAAAAAAAGCTATACCACCATGAACGAGGACCTTGCGATTGTAAGATTCCGGCAGTGATAGGAATCATTGGATAGATGCAAGGCGTAAAACTCACTAAGACGCCTGCAAGGAAAGAAAGTGCTACGATGTACCATGTCGACTGGTTGCCGGTAAGTGATTGTGAAAGCAAGACGTTAACATCCATATGGTCTCCTTAATGGTAATGAGTAAAACATTCTCCAATGTACGTGACTTATTTTTTTCTTGGCAAGTTTTGATTTTCTTTGTGCGATAAGCTAGGGTGCTGATAGTGTCCATCGGTTTTTTGAGAGGGGAATGCATGAATACTAAAATGTTTGGTACATTGGCAGCGCTTCTCGTAATCATCGGTTTCTTGGGAGCAAAAAAAATGTCGACAAAGAATCATACCATACAATTAACCAGCTCATCATTTACCCATCAATCACGCCTCCCTATTGACCACACGTGTGAGGGCAAAGATATCTCGCCGCACCTCAGCTGGAGTAATGTTCCGGCAGGAGTTAAAAGCTTTGCCTTGATCTGTGACGATCCTGATGCACCCGCAAAAACATGGTTGCATTGGACAATTTTTAACATCCCCTCCACGGTTACCACGCTTGCCCAAGGAGTTGCAACCACACCAAAGCTAGCCAATGGAGCGTGCCAGGGAATTACCGATTTTGGCAGCGTTGGTTTTGGTGGTGCATGTCCGCCTAAGGGGCATGGAACCCATCATTATATTTTCACTTTGTATGCTTTGGACACACTTCTTAACCTTGAACCGGGCATTTCGCGTGCTGTTCTTGAAAATGCTATGAAAGGTCATATCCTAGCTACTGGTCAACTTATAGGAACGTATTCTCGTGAGTAACAGATAGGCTATGTTTAATTTTATTAAAAACAAATTCAAAAAAATTTACACAACGGTCACGAGTCAGATATCGTCACTGTTTTCCGGCAATAAATTTGATGAGAATTTTCTCAAAGAACTCTCGGCCGTACTTATTAAAGCTGATACCGGTGTTCACATTACCGAAGAGATTGTTAAAACTCTTTCTACCGGCATGCGCGCGGCGTCTATCACCACGCTTGAACAGGCACGCGAAGCGCTGGGAAAAGAACTTGTCGCGCTTCTCCAGACACCACAAACACCGGAGTCAACTCCACGCATTACTCTTATTGTGGGTGTTAACGGAAGCGGCAAAACAACGTTTGTTGCAAAGTATGCCAACCTTATGAAAAAGAATGGCAAACGCGTGCTGGTTATTGCGGGCGATACATTTCGCGCTGCTGCTACTGAACAGTTGTGTGTATGGGCATCATCGATTGGTGTAACTGTTCATGTCGGCAAAGACGGACAAGATCCGGCGGCTGTTGTCTATGATGGATGCAAAAAGTTTGTTGATGAATCGTATGACTGCTTAATTATTGATACTGCAGGACGGCTTCAAACCAAAACAAACCTCATGCGTGAACTTGAAAAAATTAAACGCACGATCAATAAACAACTTCCCGGGGCATCAATTGCAACATGGCTGACGATTGATGCAATGCTGGGACAAAACAGTCTCGCTCAGGCTGATCTTTTCCATCAAGCAACGCCGCTTGATGGCATTGTTCTTACTAAACTTGATGGCACCGGCAAAGGTGGCATCGTGTTTGCGATCACTCAAAAACTTAAAATCCCCATTGTGTATGTAACCTATGGAGAACGTATTGACGATGTTGGATTGTTTGAAGCACAGGAGTATGTGAACGGTTTATTGCGTGATTAAGGAGAGGAAAATGATGAAAACAAAAATCTTATTTTGTTATATAGGTTTCATTGCATATGTAAGCGTGCCACTTGATGCCCGCCATCTGTTGCCCTCAATCGATCGCATCCGTAAAAAAGTTGAAAATACCGTTACTACTCAATCAGACAACTTCAAAGACATACTCGCCAAAGCTGGAATCACCAATAATGTTGTCAGTGGACACCACATACTGCGTGGCGAGCAAATATCTGCGGTCAAAGAACTCAGCCTTACTGACGTCGAGAAAGCTCTTAATGATCTTTACTGGAGTAGTCAAAAAGAATTTGTTGATGCATTGACGCAGCAAATGAAACAATCTGAAGTCCAGGCAATGATACTGTTGAAACAAAAAATAAAAGAGAAATATAGTACGGAAAAAACACCCATTATTGTCTATGCTCAAACTTTGGCCAATGAAGAGAAGCAGCTGGATGATCTTTTTCAGGCGTGGCTACGCCTTTCAAATACGAGCAACATGGTCACGAAAGATAAAAAACAACATGTCAAAAAGCTTAAAGAGCTGTACGAGCGGCATACACAGCTTAAGCAGACGCTTGAAAGTTTGATCAAAACAACCAATGCACTTATCTCATAACATAATCAACACGCACATGACACGCTCATTACATCAATTCATTGAAAATATCGCAACACGACTGGCCACGTGTTGCGTGCATGAACGCGAGGCCACGCAAGAAGCTTGGCTTATTCTTGAAAAAGTTATGGATACGACACGAACCAATTTGCTTTCCATGGCATCCATTGCATTGACACCTGCACAACAGAAGCGCCTTGATTTTCTAGTTGAACAGCGTGTGGTGCATCATCAGCCCTTGGCGTATCTTCTTGGTTCTGTTCCTTTTTGTGATCTTGATATTCTTGTTGAGCCGCCCATCCTCATTCCTCGTCCCGAAACTGAAGAATGGGTAACATGGCTCATTGAACAACTTAAATGTGTGCAGCCTGAACGTTTTACAATTCTTGATCTGTGTACGGGCAGTGGCTGTATAGCTCTTGCACTGGCACACGCATTCCCTCTCGCCACGGTAATTGGCGTTGATAATAATCCACATGCACTTGCGCTTGCGAACAAGAATAAAAAGCATCTCAACATCGCGAATGCCACTTTTATGTGCGGTGATCTTTTTGCAGCACTTCCTCATGATTTTACCTGTGATCTCATTGTGGCAAATCCGCCTTACATTACTGAAAATGAGTATCATCAGTTACAACCAGAAGTTGCTCAGTGGGAAGATAAGAATGCACTTGTTGCCAGCAACCATGGGTTGGACTTTTATCAACGCATTGCACAGAACGCAGGCAGATATCTTACGGCACATTCTCTGTTTGTATCACGCGATCTTCCTCGTATTTCTCTTGAAGTTGGCCTGTCGCCTGAAAGCGTCGTTGCCATCTGTCGTGATGCAGGATTTAATCGATGTGAACTGCATTGTGACATGCAAGGTAGTCCTCGCTGGGCAGTGGTACGCATTTGACAAGCAAAACCACTTTTTGTATGGTTGATGAACATTCCGGCAGTAGAATCTGAGAAAAAGTGATTAATAGAAAAAGTTCCAGAGAAAAACCACTTTTTCAGCTGCTTTTACGTTTTTCTTCACTTATTCTTTTCACGCAGTGTAAGTTGGCGCTAGTTGTTTTGACATAATTTCGCGAAATTATTTTTGTAGATAAGTAGAATTTACAGAGGATGTATCTTTATGAAAATGATACCATGTACAAAAATGTACTTACCCTTGGCTGTTGCAATGGCACTTTTAGGAACAAGTTTATCGCTGACCGCTGGTGATACTAATGAACAAACACCAGAAGAGCAGAGATTAATTACGGCCGCACAAAGACATATTGAGCAAGCCTGGAAAAAGAATCAGGACCAGGGCGATATTCAACGTGTTTCGTGTACCTTCACGTCTGATGAGGTATGTGTGAAAACAGACTTTTCTGACTACCGCAAAAAACGTGATCGTTACACCAAGCCTAATAAAATAGCTCTATCTTCGCCGATTACTGAAATCACCTTTAACCCTGCTTCGAATAAGCAGTCACTTTTTGTGGTAACAAAGAAAAATTCTACACGTCGTTTGCAGGAAAAGCATGTACCAATTCCTGCAGGATCTTTTCTCTCAACTATTTAAAAACATAGTTATTTTAACGAGAGGGTGGAGAATGCAAGCGCATATTTGTACTGTTTGTGGTTTTGTATATGACCTTCAAAGTGCAGATCGCGATGTCGAAGGCAATCTCATTCAATTTGATACTCTTGACCCTGATTGGCAATGTCCTGTGTGTGGTGTGCGGCTTGATCTTTTTAAGCCCATCGAATCAGAAAATCTCCCCGATGTACCCGTAACTGAAGACAAGAAGAGGATCTAATTTCATGGAAACCAGCAACGAAAAACCATCAAAAGGCGCAAGTTTTTCAACCATTATCAAAAACATTTTTTTCGTTCTTCTCATTCTGCAATTCGCACCGATTATTTTTACTGGCGTCAAATCGACACTCGAAGATATGTTTACGCCAAAAGCCCACATTGGTTATCTGAATATCAATGGCTTTATTGGCGATTCGACCCACTATATTAAATGTATCGATGAATTCTCTAAAAATCCGGATATTAAAGCGTTGCTGCTTCGTATCAACTCGCCAGGTGGTTATTCTGGTTCAAGCCAAGTGGTATTCAATGAGCTTAAAAAATTTAAAAAAGATAAACCGATTATCGCTTTCATAGAAAATACCGGAGCTTCGGGCGCTTATTATATCGCCATGGCAGCTAATAGCATTATTGCCAGTCCTATATCACTCGTTGGTAGCATCGGTGTTTTTATGGAACTGCCAAACGTTAAAGAGCTTCTAACTTCATGGAAGATCAATTATCGTTACGTACAATCAGGTGCCTATAAAACTACGGGAAGCATGGTTAAGGATGTCAAACCAGAAGAGTTGGCATACCTTCAAGAACTTTCAGATGACCAGTATCGTCAATTTGTAAAAGATGTTGCTGAAAGCCGTAAGCTAGATGCCAAAACTCATAAGCTGTGGGCTGATGGCAAAGCATTTACGGGTAACCAGGCGCTCAAACTCAAGCTCGTTGATAAACTCGGATCATTCTCAGATGCGCTTGATGAAGTAAAACGCATTGGCAATGTCAAAGAAGAAATTAAGCTTATTCAGCCCAAAAAGCCTTCTGGCTTTATGCGATTATTTGGCGGGGATGATGAGATGGGACAAGATTCCATGTCATTGTCATTTGCCGAAAAAACGGCATGCTTTTTGAGCAACGTGTGGAATAAGTTTAGTTCACTTCAAGCAAGCCAAATGCCGCAGACTCATTAATTAGCCACGCTATTCTTGACAACACCCTGATGTGTGTAGGCACACTGATTGAAGTTTGCCACAAGCATGAGGGCTGTTATGAAACTAAAATTTATTGGTACACGTGCCTGCCTAAAATCGCGAACCGTGCAACACTTGAGGGTTTAAGATGCGCGTTGGTGTCTGCTCTATCATGGTGATCGGCATAGTAAGTTTAAGTGGAGTAATTATGGCGACTTCAAACAAGAAACTTGCTTCATATCAGAAAACTCGAGATTTTACGGCGACCACTGAACCCAAGGGTGGCACGCATGTGCGTCAGGGCAAGCAGCCTATTTTTGTGATTCATAAACACGCAGCCAGCCATTTACATTACGATTTTCGTATCGATGTTGATGGAGTACTCGTCTCCTGGGCGGTGCCCAAAGGAATTCCGCGCAATCCTGCCGTCAAACGTCTTGCAATTCAGACCGAAGATCATCCTTATGAATATGCATCTTTTGAAGGAGTTATTCCTGAAGGTAACTACGGCGCTGGGACAGTGATGGTGTGGGACAAGGGTACGTATCGCAATATTAAAGAAAAAGACGGTGCGTTGGTTCCTATGGATCGTTGCGTCAAACAAGGGCGCATTGAAATAGAGATGCGCGGCAAAAAGCTTAAAGGTGCCTATGCACTTATCCGTACCAAGTTACGTGAAGGACAAAAAAAGCAACACTGGCTGTTGATCAAAATGAATGATGCCTATGCACGGCATGATGATGCTGGGTTTGCGCAGGATGATATCTCTGCCACAACTGGTCGTACGATGGCTCAAATTGCACATAAAAATTCTGCTGTTGAAGATGATCCAGCGTATAAAGTTGGCCGTCGCACGTTGCAGGTATCAAATCTTGATAAAGTACTTTTCCCACATGATGGCATTACTAAGGGTGAGTTGATTGACTACTACAAAGATATTGCGCCCTATATGCTTCCGTATATGAAAAATAGAGCTGTTACGATGCATCGCTTTCCTGATGGCATACGGCATGAAGGATTTTATCAAAAAGATATTGGTGATTATTTTCCTGATTGGATTAAGCGTGCAGTAATTCCTAAGGAGGGTGGCAAGAATACCTACGTTGTTTGCAATGATGCAGCGACGTTGGTGTATTTGGCCAACCAGGCGTGCATTACGCCGCATATTTGGCTCAGTCGCATCGATAAACTCGATTATCCGGATCGCATGATTTTTGATCTTGATCCAGGAAAAAATAATGATTTTGCGGTAGTGCGCGAAGCAGCGTTATCACTGCGATCGTTGCTTGAAGAATGTGGCCTGCAATCTTTTGTCATGACCACGGGGGCACATGGGGTACACATTGTGGTGCCGATTGATCGAAAAACTCCTTTTGACGATGTACGGGCTTGTGCACGAAGCATAGCTGAAAAGCTTGTTGTGCAGGATCCCAAAAAATTTACGCTCGAAGCGCGCGTGGCAAAACGGCATGGACGTTTATACGTTGATGTGACACGTAATGCTTATGCGCAGACCGGAGTTTGCCCCTATGCTGTGCGTGCGCATCAAGGAGCATCGGTTGCGACGCCGTTATCGTGGGATGAGCTTGAGCGCGGAACAATCGTTGCGGATACCTACACGATCAAAAATATTTTTGCGCGACTCAAACGCGTGGGAGATCCGTGGGAAAAGATGCGGAGTTGCAAGCAGTCACTGAAAAAATTGTGTTGAGATTTAGTGCTTGCCCATTGATTTGTATTTTTCTGTTGTTGGGTAGAAGTCCGGGTGCTCTTTTCGCCATTTTGTTTCAGCTTCAATAAGCAACGAAATTATTTCGTCATTCTCTTTTTGCGTGGCGATATCGCGCGCTGTTTGGCCATCTATTTCAGCGAATGGGTTTGCTCCGGCATCAAGAAGTAACGCTACAATAGTTTTCTCACTCCGCCTGACGGCGTCTATTAATGGGGTAAACATTAGCATGTCGCCCCACATGGGCGCAACATTGGCATCCGCTCCAGCATCAATAAGAAGTTTGGCGGCTTCGCGTTTAGAGTCCACATAGGCATCATAATGAAAGTTATAGTCATCATTGTCTAGGTCATTCCAAGGTACTTCAAGAGCGTAAAGTAAGGCTGTTCGGTTTTTGTTATCCTTCAAATTTGGGTCGGCTGGTTGTTGTGCAACGTCGCAGGCAAGTTCGCACACTTCAAGAGGAGCATCAACCCATTGCTCTGCAACTGTGTCGTACCATACAACACTAGGATTAAGAAGAAGCCTCATGATTTCAAACATGCTGGAGCCTGCAGCAACCATCAAAGTGGTTCTTCCATATTTGTCTTGTGCGTCGATGTTTGCTCCATCGAGAAGAAGACGCTTGATGAGATTAAGATCGCAGAAATTAAGATAACCTCTTTCTATTACTTCAATAAGCTCAAGGTCTGCTTTATGGCGAGCCTGCAGTTGAGTATCATTCTCTTGCGCAGCAGCTTCTTGTTCCATTCCCTGCAATTGATAATTGACGAGAAAGAGACTGCTCCACAAGGCACAACGTAAAAAATAAAAGCTGATTTTTTTTAATGCGTTCATTAAAACAACTCCATCGTTAAATTCTTGGGCGTCGATTTTTGATTGTCCGCAGCTTCATCTGTCGATTTGGTGCATGCATGTATATCTACGTGTTGTTGGCGATAGTGTTCAAATCCAAGATCGACAATTTTATCAATGAATTCCATAGGTCGTATGCCCACTTCTGCTGCTTGGTGAAAAATGCAGGTTGCGGGGGTGAGTCCTGGAAGCGTGTTGAATTCTAATATCACAACGCGCTCGATTCCTGTTGGACTGTGCTGAGCATCTTGATAAAAGCAATCGATGCGGCTGTAACCAACACACCCAATGGTAACATACGCATTGCGCACTGTTTTTTGTACAAGTTCAAGTACCGCAGCAGGTAATGGTGCTGGTGTTTGGTTTTCTCCTGCGCCTGGCAAAAATTTCTCTTCGATGGATAAAATTCCACCTTGAGCAACGGCCATACTGGGTGGCAATGCTGTTGGATTTTCATTGCCGATGACGCCACACGTAAGTTCGACACCATTAATGAGTTCTTCAAGAAGAGCGGTCGTTTTGTTGCTCGTAAAAAAGGCATCCAAGGCCGAGCTCAATTCTTGCAGCGTAGTTACTTTGCTGACCATTACACTGCAGCCATCATCATGCGGTTTGACAATGAGCGGGAGCATGAGTGTCTGTGCTTGTAATGCTTTTTCAAGATGTGTATGACGAAGGGGCGCGTCAAGCTCGAGCCATTCAGCTTTTGTAATAAGCAGGCTTGCCGGTACGGCAAAACCTTTGGAGCGTAAAAAATTATTGGTCTTAAATTTGTCCATGCACAATGCGCTTGCAAGAACGCCGGGGCCGTTGTACGGCATATCAAGCATTTCCAGTGCACCTTGTACCGCCCCATTTTCGCCTTTGCCGCCATGAAGCCCAATAAACACAAAGTCGCATACTGATGGTAAATTCGACCATTGTACTTGTATGTCCGGTGTTACCAATTCTGCAATGGCACGTGTTGCATTTTTGATGAGCAGTTTTTGAGGTAGATGGAAGAGCTCCATGTTGTCATTAACAAAAAGAGGTAGGACTTCATATTTATGGGGAGAGAGCTTATAACAGATGTTTCTTCCCGACTCCAATGAGATTTCACGCTCATTAGAATCTCCACCCAGAAGAACGGCGACACGAATTTTTTTAATCGAGGTAGAAGCGTCCATGTTCGACCTTTTGTGTTGCGCAACGGTATACATGCCATAGGCATGCAATTCGTTTTCAATAAGGAAATTGATCAAGTCAGTATGGCTCATGCCGACTTCTGCTGCCTGATGAAACAGGAATGTTGAGGGAGACATACCGGTAAGTGTATTGGGATCAATAATGACAACGCGTCCATCGGGTGTTAAAAAACCATCGATGCGTGAAATTGTTGAAAAGTGCAAAAGGCGTGTTACCTCAAGGCAGGTTTGTGCGATGCGTTGCTGATCGCTATCTGAGCAACGCGCAGGGGTAATCTTGAGCGCCTTGCCGGGCATATATTTTTGTTCGTAATCAAAAATATGGGTAGATGTATCGGTAACGACTTCGGTGATTGGGAATGTAAACCATTCGCGTTGTATGGTGCCATCATGATTGTTGATGCGTTCCAGTGAGACGCAGACAAATTCCATGCCGCCAAGTTTTTCTTCAACAATAACATCTTGGCTCCGGCGCTGATCAACCGTGCTTGCTGCCCGAATAGCCGGAACGAGTTCTTCTGCGGTGAAAATAACTGCTATTCCAAGGCTTGAGCCTTCGTGCGATGGCTTGATAACGACGGGCAAGGTGACATGCGCCTGAATCAGCTGTTCTAGAATTTGTGCCTGTGTAAGCGCGCTTATCTCATGCGCAGTAAGGGTGATGCCGCGTGGAACATCAATGCCACGTGCTGCGAGTACCGATTTTTGCATTGCCTTGTCCATGCCCAACGCGCTGCCAAGGACTTTGCTGCCCAGATAGGGTATTTTGAGTACTTCAAGCATTCCTTGAATCGTGCCATCTTCTCCGTAGCGACCGTGGACGGCAAGATAGACAAAATCGACAATATTTCTGAGATCATCCCACGTAACTAAGCGAGCCTCTTTATCCAGACGATGAAAAAAATCGGCAATTTTGCCACGATGGAGAAAGTGTGGTGGCAGGATATAAAGTTTCCCGTGCTCTGTTTGAAAGATGGGAATAATGATGTAGCGTTGCGTATCAAGGTGATCACAGATAGTTCGGCCAGAGTTGAGAGAGACTTCGCGTTCTATCGAACGCCCGCCCATAAAAACGCCAATACGAAGTTTAGTGTCTATCACGAGTAGTGTCCTTTACGAACGAATATGTGCATACAATTTTTCTAGAGCAGCAAGAGGATCTTGAGTATCAAAAATAGCAGATGCAACGGCAATCTGATCAACTTCATGTTGTATAAGGGTGTTGATATTATTTTCGTTAATTCCCCCGTCCATACAAATCGCGAGTGGTCTTTGGTGTTGTTGTCGAAATGCCACAAGAGGCTTAATTTTTTTAAGTATTTCTGTAATAAATTTTTGCCCGGAAAAGCCAGGTTCAACTGACATAAGAAGTACCGTATCTACAAAGGGAAGCGTGTTTAAAATTGTTTCGACCGCGGTGTGGGGATTAATGACTATTCCTGCTTTGAATCCCTTGTAGTGGATTGCTTGAATAAATTCGTGTTGTTGGTTCTCATGCGGTAGCGTTTCCTGATGGAAAAATAGAGTGTCTTGTGGCATGTTTCCAGGTTTGTAACTTAATGCAGGGGCTTGAAGATGCAAGGGTATTGTCTTGTCTTGCTGTAAAAAACCGGCACCTTTGGGATTTGTTTCAAGGCGGTCTAGCCAATGTGTTGGTTCATCAACCATAAGATGTATCTGAAGCGGAAGCATTGTTGCTTTTCTGATTGCGTTAACGAATTGAGCGCCCCACGTAAGATTGGGGACAAAGTGGTCGTCCATGATGTCAATATGATAGCCGTGGCAAACGGTATCTAGTTCTGAAATAGTTTGTCGGAGGTTAAGAAGATCTGAAGAAATAAGTGATGGATAAATTTCCATATCAGTTCCCCCGCGAACGTGTAAGGGTGCTATTGAGTAACAACGACACCCATTTTTACCGCAGTTTCAAAGCCCTGTAAAGAATGCTCCGTAAAATGCTCGATTGGCTGAATCGTGTTGGATTTAAAGAGGAGAACCACCGTTGACCCGCCGAACGCAAAATAACCGCATTCGTCACCTTTGCGATACAGCTGTCCTGCCTGATGGGTATGCACTATAGACCCCACCATGAGCGCCCCTACGCAGAGCATCGCAACTGATCCCCACTGTTGAGTTTCTATCATGACCAGGTGGCGTTCGTTGTGAAAAAATGGAGCTGCCCCAGCCAAAATTGCCATTGGGTTAACCGATGCGAATGCTCCATGAATAACTTTGGTTTGGCCAGGAATACCATCTACCGGAAAATGAATACGATGATAATCGTAAGGAGCAAGGCGGAAAACCATCATGGTGCCACCGATAAACTGTGATGCCAATTGGGGGCTGTCGAGGAATTTCTCTAAATTAAACTGTTGCTGCTTAATATAAAAGATGCTGTCGGATGCTATGTTTTGAATAGTATAAAGCTTGCCATCGACGGGGGATATAACGCGATTGGGACTGCTATCAATGGTGCGGGCCCACGGCTTGAGTTTGCGGATGAAAAAATCATTAAATGAGGTATAGCCGCCCGCAGGGACTACGTAGTTACCCATGATGAGATGATATTTTTTAATAAATGGTTGAATGTGCCTTCTGCTGAGTCGGCTCTTCAGGTAATAAGCAACAATTTTTGCTGCCCAGCGCGTACAAAAAAGTTTTTGTAGGATATGCCCTGTGCGGCTGTGATACAAGAAATAGAGCGACTTCCAGGAGTGGTTTGTTTCCTGTACAAGATGCGATCCATCATAGTACATGATAGGTTGTGACGGTGTTGGAATATGATGCGACATACAAACATCCTTGACTGATACCACGATTTTCAGGGGCAAAAAGTTTACCACTAATGTGGGCCAAAGTAACTATTCTTGTAGAGATGGGTCAAGGCGGTAGATGAGATGCTTTTTAATGCATTCGGTAATATGTGGGATATTTTTTACAAGATAAGAAGCAAGAAAGTCGAAAAGTTCATCAAAAAATTTGCTTTTTCTGATAGGTGATGCGATGAGTGTGCGCGTAAATGCTTCGCGTTCTTGTGGTTGGAGTACCATAAGTTGCGTAAGAAGTGGCGATGTTTTTGCGATGTCGGCCCGTTGTTCTTGATCAATTTCTTCAAAAAGTACCGTACTCAAGGTGGCCAAGGTGGCTGAGGCATGATCAAGTTCTGGAGCCTTTGTTGTATGAGGTTCGGTTAATTGTGCAACGGTGACAAGTACTGTACCGATAACATTCAGAACGCCTTGTTGCTTTATTTGCGGGTCGTTGGCGGTCAAAATATCACTAACCTGGCTGCATGATTGGGCAAGCCCCTGAAGTATGATGGCAAGTGAGGCATTTTTTTTACGAGTCAATTGTTCGACGTCGTTATTTGTTGCTATAGCTGGAGCAACGATTAAACAAAAAATGGCAATTGTTGCATATGGTAGCTTGCGCATATCAGAACTCCTCTCTCCTCAAAAGGCCTCACCGCGTTATTTTTTTAGAGCAATTTTGAACCATGCGATATATCTTCTCGAATTTTGGTCAATATCTGCAAGTAATTTGTTAAGAGGAGCCAGCCTGGCGATGGTTGAAGCTTCATTACACCTACCTCAATCGCTGCTGCGTAGGAATCGGCTGCGAAAATTCAATATGATCATCAACCATGGGTTGATCGTGTACCAAAAACATCATCGAGGTAAGTGTCAATCCGGCATGATGAAGTGTTTTGAAAAGGCCTTCGATGATGTACCATTTTTTAATGATTGACTGCTCAGGAATAAGAAAACTACGATCAAATGATAAATAGGCTTCACTCCCTGGGGAAGACAGAGCAATTGACTCAATCGCGCAGTTTTGGGGAATGAGTTGTTCGTCGGACAACGTGGTAAGCCATTGTTTAACAAGTTGCTGCAACGTTTGTGTCGGATTTTGTTCATCACACACAATAGAAGCTTCTTCGTGGCGCCAGGAGCCCTTTTTCCAATAGAAGATTTTAACAGCTTTTTTACTCGTCAAGTTTTGTTGAATCTGCTGGCTTGCTACTGATGGTGTGTAGGTAAATTGTACAATGAGCCAGTTTCGCTGGATGAGAAAAAATATAATTCCCGCAAGGCCGCATATACATAACAGGATAATAAAAAATTGTGGTTTCACAGGCTATGCTCACTTAGATTCATGGCCTTAAGATCGGCTTTGCCGCTCGTGCTTTTACGATATGAATCTTCATCCATATGTAATGTAGAAAATTCCAAAACCTCTGCTGACGTAAGTGCGGTAATGCGGTGCCACATGTGAGGAAGAATGTGCATGGTGTCGCCTGTATTCATCATGCGGCGCTCGACAAGTCCGTTATATTCTGTATCAAGTACCACGGTGCCAGACTGAATATAAAATGTTTCATCTTTAACTTTGTGATGGTGCATTGAGCATTGGTAGCCACCTTTAAAAACCAACTTTTTCCCGCAATAGGCTGAAGTGTTGGCGATCCATTCTTCATGGCCCCACTCCTTGTCAACAAGTTTGACGAGCTGTGAAGGCTTTACCGTATAACCGTTTTTAGTAAGAGAGGTAGACATGTAAGATCCTTAGCTTAAAGTTCAGAATGAGTAAAATCGTCAATTAAAATATGATCTTTGAGATGCGTTTTGAGATATAAAAGTACGCCTTCCAACGACGACTTAAGCTTTGATGAGTAGCGTGCAGGACGTTCGCGCGTGTCCTGAACCACGTGACGCAGACTGCGCCATCTGTATTCCGGAGGCAATGATGCGTCGATGGTATCATCGGTGCAAATGAACGCAATCATAACCAGTTCGCGACCAAAAATTTCGTAGAGCTTTCCGCGCAGTCCGAGCATGGTCAAGCAACGTTGAGCGGCATCATATACGGTGATCGATTGGTCACCGTGAACGAAACAAGGCGTTCCCCACACAGGTGAAGAAGAAAAATCTCCTTGTTGTTGCTGCAGAAGTATTTCGCCATTATCTCTGATAATAAACATACTCACCGTTACGTCTTGAATAGCACCCTTCATGGTACCTCCACCCCTAGCAATGCCGCCGCGCTTCCTTTTCAATAACCAAGTCACCTCTATTTTTACGGGAACAATAACATGGCGTCAAATGATTATTGCTGGGTATGTTGAATGCCCTTGAGAGCATCATTAAGGTCTGGGTAAACATGGTTGTTTTTTTGAAGCTCCAGGAATTGATTACTTTCGCGCAATAGATGTTCAATAACAGGATTTGGACTTACCACAAAAACGTTTTTGCCCTTATCGAGGAGCATCTGGGTAATTTCACCAAAGGCATCAACCCCATCAAGATCTATAAAATAAACATCGCGGAGTTTGAGGACAATATTAGTATAGCCTGCCGAAATGTTTTCGAGTTGTGCAAGGTGGGATTGTGCATTGATATACGCAAGTTGGCCTTTGATGGCATAAACAAGGGTATTCCCGTTGCTTGATTGTTGTTTTTGGTCAGCAGGTGTTTCTTCTTCGCGTCCTTTGATAATAATTTCATGATAACCGGTGGATAAGCGTTGCATCATGAGCAACATTGCAATGACAGCACCGAGTAAAATACCGATAATGGCGTCTTCGTAAACAGTGAAAAACGCTACGATAAGTGAAATAGCAATGTTTTTTTTATCGATGCGATACATATACCAAAAGTGTTCGGTTTCAAGCATGCCGGTTGCTATGTAAACCAGAATGGCGGCAATGACGGCTAAGGGAAGATATTGAAATGTTTGTAAAAAACAAAGTGATGCAAGCGCGATAAAGAGGCTGCTAATTCCAGCAGCCATTTTATGTGTGCCACCACTTCTGATATTAAGAGAGGTTCGCGCCAGAGCTGCTGTTGCAGGAAGCCCGCCGGCAAATCCAGATGCAATGTTGGCTAAGCTCAGCCCGAGCATTTCTTTGCGCCTATTGTGTTTTGTTTTAGTGGCGCCATCGGCAATTCGCGCAGAAATCATGGTTTCAAGAATGGAAATTGCTGCAACTGAGAGCGCTGGAAGAAGGTATGCAAAGTTAAAATGCAGCGAGGGAAGTTGAAAAAGTGATGCACTGAGTGAATGGTACTTGGTTCCTAGCGTTGGCAATGTCCATGGCAAAATACCGTGAGAACAGAAATAACCAATCAAAATGCCAATGGGAGTTACAACTATTGCGCCGGGTATACGGGGAAGAAATAGGGAAAAGGCGATTAAGCAGGCATACATGCAACCAAAAAGTACAAATGATGGTAGGTGCATAAGTTTGAGATTACATAGTGATTCATACACATTTGCCAGAAGCGTTTCGTGTTTAGGGAGTGGTGGAAGCCCAAAAATTGCTTCTACCTGCGTTAATATAACAATAACCGATACGCCCAAAATAAAACCATGCAGGGCGCTTCCTGGTACAAAAATAAGATATTTTTCAAATTTGAATATATAGGCAATAAAAATAAAAATGCCGGCGACCAGTGCGATCATTGGTAGGCAGCTGCTGCCATATTTGCTTGTGTAGACAATTAATACGCCCGCAAGAGCTCCTGTTGGTCCAATAATGTTGTAATTACTGCCGCCAAAAATCGAGGCTATAAGCCCTGCCCAGATGGCAGTAATAATGCCGACAACAGGGGCTGTCTGTGTCGCTACTGCAAGCGAAACTGCGAGCGGAATTGAAACAAGTCCAACGGTAACTCCCGCTTTCCAATTGGTGCGGATAAGATCAATGTAGTTGTTTTTCATCGAAAATTCCCCCGGAGATCCCAATTTTTAATGTAATTAACATTTCTAAAATACCCAAAAAGTGCATAACACGTCGAGATATTTGTCTCTTTGTGATAAAAAGAAGCCTATTATTCAAGCTAATTCGACGGATTTACAAGGATACTCATAGATTGAGTTTTTTTCAAATTGGTTGGCTGGGCTTCATTATCTGCTCGGCATAGGAGCTGGTTCTCCGCGTGAACACGAATTGATGCTCTGATGAATTTAGTTATGTCTGTCAGCCTGGTGATGCTTCACTTTGTACCTGTACACTCATCATGTGCTCGATATCATGCGGACTTTTTGGTAATTCGTAACTGAGGCATACAACGCCATCATCAGCCATGATGTAATTATCCTCAATGCGAATGCCGATATTTTCAGCGGGAATATACACTCCTGGCTCAAGCGTAAAAATTTCACCCGGTTGCAATGGTTGCTGTAAATCGCCCACATCATGTACATCAAGACCAAGGTAATGGCCAAGCCCGTGACAGAAATATTGAGCAAGCCCTTGGCGTTCTAAAAAGGTGACGGCAAGGTGGTGGAGTGACTTTTCTGGATAGCGCGCATTGTTTAAGAACATGCCAGGTTTGGCGAGTGACTCAATATACAGTTGGGCATCAAGAACTTTTTGATAAATTTCACGTTGGCGGGGTGAAAATTTTTTCCCCACGGGATAGGTGCGTGTAAGATCGGCGCTATACATGCCATATTCAGCGCCAATATCAATTACCACTAAGTCCCCATCATTAAGTTGTCGTGTTTTATCAGTGTAATGAATGACCGTGGTGTTTTTACCGCTCGCAATAATTGAGGGGAATGCTGGCGTTGCAGCAGCAACTTGCGTGAAGACACATTCGACGGCTGCCAATATTTCGTATTCATACGAGCCTGCTTCGATGAGTGTTGCCGCAGTTTTGTGTGCCATTGCGGTGATCTGTACCGCCTTATAAATCAGATCGGTTTCATAATCGTCTTTAATGCGACGCATTTCGTAGATCATTGAGGAACAATCGATGGTTCTTTGCCCGAGTTCAGGAAGTGCGGTTACAAAGTGATTGTAAAGATCAATATGCCATAAATTACTGCCATGGTGTTGATCGCGAAGCGTAGCGACGTGTGTCGTTTCATGCGTCTGAAGTGCATTGGTAAGGTCGTTAAGAAGATGGACGTATTTTTCTCGTGTGAAAACTGGACTATAAGAATAACCTGTTGTTTTTTCACCCAAAAAGCGAATCTCATCAACGCCAACCTTGGCTGCGTCATTGAGACTTTCTATGGCTGTTGGTGTCCATGTAGAACGTTGAACTTCAAATTGAGGGGTATACAAGATTTCTTTGCCATCAGGGAATATGCAAAGAATGACGGCAGGTTCTGTAATTCCCGTGAGATAATAAAATGAACTTTCTTGGCGAAAAATATGTCGGTCAGTTTCAAAATCTGCCATCAACATAATGATATGCTGTTGGTCGTGATGATGTTCCCGGAGTATTTCAACAACCTGCTTGCGACGTTGTTTGAAGATGACAAAATTTGTTGGTGGTGTAAATACCATATCCTACCTTTCCTTTTTTTATCACGTAGTGCTTCCGGTTGCCGGTATCCGCTTAAACTTTTTCGCAAAAGATCCAAGCGACTCAAGCCGGAACGCAAAAACAATAGCACGCTCATCTCGTCCGATGCCATATTCTTTGTATTTTTTTTCTTCATAGCCAATATACATTCCCCAGCAGTGTCCATCATAGTCCAAACGTACTCGATGGATAAGTGGAGCTATGCCGTCTAACCGGAAAAGGGATGATTTTTGGGTAGCATAGAACTGTCCATCATAAGAAAGTGTTGTCTGGCGACCGAGTGGAATCGAAATGTTGGCAGTAACGAAATGTGGAATGCGCGAAAGTAATTCGTGTGAGCATTGTAAGCTTCGGTGCTGGAAGAGGTAGCCAAATCCAAAATTAATTTTACTCACCGCAAATCCAATATTCAGATCGGACTGCAACATAGTTGGATCTTTCCACTCATAGTCTTGCCCAAGACTCAAGCTGGCGTGTGGATGTGAAAATGTAATGTCGTAGCGAAAAGGCAAAAGGTGTTGCGCCTTGACGCCGCGCCGTAGGGGGAAAATATCAGAACGCTGGTAAAAATCGTAGCCCTGTGAAAAATCGAGCCCAAGATGGATATCGTCGATGTCCCACGAATTTTTAAAGACGCAGGAAATTTGGTTTTTTGGATAGGCACGATCCCAGTGATCCACATAATACCAGTTGTTTTGGTAAAACTTTGGTAGCAACTCCCATGTAATTAGTGGTTGGATTGAATACACGTAATCTTGATTTGGTGTATAAACAATGCCCTCTGGCAACGCCCATTCTGCACCGTATTCAAAAAATAGACGGTAGGCGCCATGACTGAATATGCGATGTTCAAGAACGTTTCCTGATGCATGGTGGTCAAACGCTGTTGAGCTAACAAGTTGGAATGTTGGTGCAATATAAGCGCTGAGGGTGTTGTGTGCAGCGTGTACCGCCTCACTGAGGTGTCCGCGATAAAAAAGCCGTATTAAATTGGTTTTAGTAAGCGGAACTGATTCTCTCTGTCGCTCAAGTATTGAATTAACGTACCATAGTTCATATTCGCGTTGACGCGAAAAGAGATGATCAACAAAAAAATCATGTCGATAATAAAAAATATCACCGAGTTTGCTAAATACGGTGTTCCACTCAACATGAGGAACTTGTGTTTCATCGGTGTGATCTTCTGTTCCTTTGACTACAAACGCATTGGTTTGTTGTTGTGTGAACTCGCTATAGCATTTTCGGCTTGTCTTGAATATATCCAAATCGACATTGATCAGATGGAGTGGTGCGTGAAGCCGTGTGATGAATGAATTATTATAGGTATCATCAACATCGTTGGTGCTATTAAAAAAAAGGTAGCCAATTTTTTTGTCGGTACCAAAGTCAGCCCGCAAAAGTGTGTTGATATCGTAAATACTGTTGGTTCGATGAAAATGCCTAAAATCCTTGCCGTTGATCCAGTAGCGACGTTCAGTTGCTTTAACTATTTCTGAATGTTTTTGTGAATATCTGTCCCTTTCAATGGCATATTGACCGTTAAAAGTGGTGTAACATTCTGGTGAACGTGCCCATCTAAATTCATCTGAAAATACCGTGCCCTTGCGATCGCGCCAATCAATACCCAGCGTAGTGTCGCAATGTGGCGAAAAATATTTGTAATATTCCTGTTTTATCCCGATCCCATAATCATAATCAAATGCGAAATGGGGAATGAGAAATCCTGACTTCGATCTCCCTTGGATTGGAAGCGCAAAATGAGGGAGACCAAATATTGGGCAGCCCCCAGCCTTAAAGACAATGCCCGAGGCGCGAACAAAGTAGCTTCCATGAATAACGGCCTTATCTGCTTGTATGCACCAATGTGGTACATCAGCGTCACAGGCTGTGTAGGTCATATCCTCAAGTTTCCATCGAGTTTCATCGATCTTTTCAGCGATGCGGGCAGAAAAATGTCCTTCATCAACGTGAAGGCGGAGATTTTTTGCACGGCCAGTTTTTTTGAGAGCATTGAGTTCAAATTGTTCGGCAAGGATAAGAAAATTTTCATCTTCAATAACCACGGTGCGATCGGGGTTGCTTTCAGCTAATAAGGTCTGAGTTTTTTTATCTATGGTAATGCGATCGGCCCACATATGAAGATTGCGGTCGATAAGTGCCTCGACGTCTCCTTCAAAAACAATGAGACCCTCGTCATTAATAGTTTGCCGAATGCTTTTGATTTGAAGAATTCCGCATGAACGAGCAAGGTCACCAAAAACTGCGTGTAAATGTGCACAAGGCAATAAGCTCCAGAGTGTTATAAGGAGCAGTTGGATAGGGCGTTTCAAAATGGTTGTCTACCTAATAATGCTTTGCCGATTGTTACGCGATCCATGTACTCAAGCGTTGAACCAGTTGGCACGCCGCTTGCAAGTTTTGAAAGATGGACAGATTTTTTGTCGAGTTTCGACCAGATGTAGCTAGCTGTTGCTTCACCCTCTGGAGTTGGATTGGTTGCAAAGATGACTTCCTTGACGGTTGAATCAAGACGTTTGAGGAATGCTGGGATAGTCAGTTGATTTGGTCCAATACCCTCAAGAGGACAAAGAGCCCCTCCAAGTACATGATAAACTCCGTTATATTCGCCTGCATTTTCTATGGCAAAAAGATCGTACCATGTCTCAACGACACAAATAATGCTGTGATTCCGTCGTTGGTTCGTGCAAATAGTGCAGAGATCACCGTCTTCGGCCCAGTTGCAGCAGCGCAAGCACGGGTGTAGCTTTTTTTTTGCTTCAAGAATAGTGGCACACAAATGTTCGACTGCCGCACTATCGCTGGTGAGAAAATGAATAGCAACTTTGTACACGTTTTTTGACGCAAGATAAGGAACGCGTTGCAACTGTCGAATGAGCTGTTGAAACGCTGGTAATTGCCAAAACATTGTCGTTGCCTACGAGAAGAAATACTTTCTTACGTAATCTTCACCAATGGACAGAACGTTGTTAATGAGCCAGTACAGAACAAGGCCTGCAGGGAAGCCTGCAAAAACTACCGTCATGAGAAGTGCCATGAAGATCATGATAACACGTTGCTTTTCATCTGCCGGTGGGGTGACTTTTTGCTGCCAAAGCATTGAAAGTCCCATGAGTATTGGTGTCACGTAGTAAGGATCCTTGGCAGATAGGTCGGTAATCCAACCAATGAAAGGAGCTTGGTAGAGATCGAGATAATTGTTAAGAACTCGATAGAGAGCAAACAAAATTGGCGCCTGGATGAGGAGCGGTAGGCATCCGATAAGCCCTCCCGCTTGTGAGATTTGATGGTCCTGGCAAAATTTTGTTATCTCTTCATTTTGCATTTTGAGGTCATGACGATATTTGGCGCGTATTTTATTAATTGAAGGCAGATAGTGTTGATAGGCTTCGGTCTTCTTACGCGAATAAATTGAGAGTGGCGTAAAGGGAAGCTTAAGAAGAATAGTCATAAGAATAATTGCCCACCCGAAGTTGCCAATAAAGCCATTGATGTAAGAAAGTAGTTTGAGCAACAACTTGCATAACCATGAAAGCCATCCGAAGGACAAAAGCTCTTCAAGTCGGCTATCGACATGGTCCAAATGATCAGAAAGCTTTGGTCCCATATAAAATGAGAGCTTCCAAGAACTTTGCTGAGAAATCAGTTCAGGGCCCTCAAGAATTGAAGAGAGATCGTGAGCGTCGAATTGTTTGACATAAGCACGTTGTACAAAGTGAGCGGGATCGCCGATAAGTGTGTGAACAAAGTAGCGATCTTGTGCACCAAAAATTGGTTTTGGCTGTTGCCATGACCATGCCAGATCTTTTGCTTGGGCTGGGTCTGTTGTATCAAGTGTTTGTTTTTCATCATTCCAGGCGCACAGCGTTATTTTATCATCGGTGATCTCTCCTACGAGTGGAGCCGAGAAAAAGAGACGCGGTTTAAGGGCAGGAATTGAGGTTCCTTTTGGTTCGAAACGAAGATCGAGGTCTACTTGGTAACTGTCATTGTGGAAAATATACGTTTTAACGATGCCCCAGCTTTCATTTTCGGTTCTAAAGGTGACATGCGTTGAGTTTTTCTCTTTATGAGAGTCAACCAATGTGTAGAGGTAAGGGGTCTTGGTATCGAGGGCCAGGAGAAAACAGCCTTTTTTGCGCTGATTGGCATCAAAGGCGCCCTTATTAAAAATGGTTCTGAGGGGTGAGCCACTTTTGCCGGGATGCCCTTTGAAGTCGAGTGTAGTGAGAATTGCTCCGTAGGTCGATAATGTTGCTGTGCAATAGTCGGTATCTATCGTAACTACCTGTTCAGGAGTTGACAGCTTTTGCTCGGCGAATTCTACGGTAAGATTGAGGGGTTTAAAAAGCTCCTGGGCTGTGGGAACCTTAAACGCTTGACCCTGCGGCGCAGGCTGTGCTTGTTGCCCAACGGCCACAGGCCCGCCTGTTGCTTGAGGTGGTACTTTTTTTGCAACGTAATAATTGAAGATCCATACGGTTGCCAGGGAGAGTCCGAGGGCAACGAGTAGCTTTTTATCCATGATTTACCTTCGTTTGTTTAAAAAACACTTATAAAGGCGTTTGAAAGCGCCATTGTAACAGAGAACCATCGATCTTTCCAGTATGATGACAAGGGTCATTATGGCTTCCGGCTGCTGGTTTGCAAAAAAAAACTAGAATGATAGCCTGTTATAGATATCAAACGTGAGCATTTCTCCTAACATTGTAGGCGTACATTATGGTAATAAACATGAGTAATGTCTTCAAAAAAAACGTTACTATTGCCGCAAGCATGGCTTTTCTTGCCCTGGTACTTGGTTGTGCCAAAGAGCAGAAAAAAGAAACGATGTCATTTGATGAGCTTGCCGCACGTGCTGAAAGTGCTGCTAAAACAAAGAAGCGCGATGATGCCATTGTGTTTTTGGATGAGGCCCTCAGTCGTTTTGGTGATCATGCAAAAATCCATAATGTTAAGATCGGCCTTGCCGATGTACAATTCGACAATAAAAATTATCCAGTAGCACAAGAGCTTTACGAGCATTTCAATCAGTTTTATCCTGCTGATCCACGTGCTGAATATGCAAAATATAAATCGATTTTATCGATGTATCGGCAGACCCTTGATGTTCACTGTGATCAAACCGAGACGGAAGAAACGGTAAAACTTTGTCGCGAATATTTGCAAAATGCTGCCTACAAGAAGTTTCACAAAGAGATTACCGATGTCCAAACGCTTTGTGAGAACAAGCTCTTTAATAAGGAAATCTACGTTTTTAATTTTTATTGTAGACGGGGCAAGTACGATGCCGCGCATCATCGGCTCAAGACGCTCAAGAGCAAGTTTGCAGGTTCTTTATCTGTTCATGAAGACCAGCTTTTGTATCTTGAGTGCAAATTGGCGCAAAAAGAGAAAAATAAGAAGCTGATACGCCAAAATCTTGATGAGCTTATCAAGAAATATCCAACGTCAGAGTTCACCCTTATGGCACAGGGTCTTACGGCCAAGCGGCCATTTATTTTCTAATCATGCAAAAAACTGCAATTTTGGGTGCCCAGGGCGAAGCCCTTGTCGCTTCCTGGCTTGAACGCCAGGGTTTTACTATCATAGCCCGTAATTATCAAACCCGTTGCGGCGAAGTTGATATCATCGCCGCTCGTGATGAAGTAGTTGCTTTTGTTGAAGTCAAAACGCGGCAACATGAGTATTTTCCCATTTCTCAGGCAGTGACCTGGCCCAAACAACAGCGGATTATTAAGGCCGCACAATATTTCATTATTTCCAAGCAGCTTCGTGATAAAGTTTTTCGATTTGATGTAGCAACCGTGATTTTTCAGCCAGAAAAGCATCAAATTGAATATATCGAGAATGCATTTCAGCGGCGTTTCTAAGCCAAATATGCGGTATAACTTTTAAGAAAGTGCTGCTTTGAAAAAAGGCGGCGCTTTCTTCTTTTTTGTATAGTTGAATAACTGGACGAGGGGCAAAAAAGTAGTTATTTTAGCCAGCACTCAATTTGTAATAAGTACTTATATCTGTGGAGGCTCCTGTGCAAACATTAATGAAATCGTTAACACTTTTTATTGCGTTGTGCAGCAGCGTTGCTATGCAAAGTGATCTGGCATATGGGATGAGTGAAGAATCTGTGCCTGAAGAATCAATACCTGCAGAAGGCGGTCTTGTACGCGTACGGTTGCCAGAATGTGCACATCGTCGTATAGAAGAATTATGGTGGTGGGCGGTTAAAAATAATCATCCAGCTATGGTTAGAGCTCTTCTTGAGTGTGGCGTGGATCCTGATATTCAAGATTCTGATGGTTTTGCAGCATTGATAGAGGCTGTGGCATTGGGCCATGCTGAGATAGTAAGACTTTTGATAGATGCGCATGCAGATCTTAATGTTAAGGGTAATCTTGGTTTCACGGCATTGATGGCGGCTGTGGCGAGCGTCAATATCGAAATGGCAAGGCTTCTGATAGAAGCGCATGCAAATCTTAATATTCAAGATCATAATGAAGGTTTGACAGCATTAATGTGGGCTGCGTTGCTTGGCCATACTGAGATAGTAAGACTTTTGATAAAAGTGCACGCAGATCTTAATATTAAAAATAATAACGGGATGACTGCATTGTCGCTTGCTGTTGAGGAAGGGCGTGCTGAAGTAGCCAAGCTTCTTATTGCTGCGGGTGCTCATCAAAATATAAGTCCAGACAATGTTCCAATGTTAATTGCTGCTGCTGATAAGGGGAATGTTGAAGCAATAAGGATCCTTATTGCTTCAAAAGCACATCTTGATGCGGTGAGCGATGAAGGTGATACCGCATTGATAAGAGCCGCGCGTGGTGGAAATGCTGAAATAGCCCGGCTTCTTGCTCATGGCATGAGGGAAGCTCATGACGTCCATGTTGAGTGGTTATGTGAAGAATGGAAAGGTAGCCCGCTAGAAATTTGTCATGAGGTGGTAGCACCCATGGCTGACCCGCTTAATGCGCAGGCTGCCGATGGTAGTAGCGGATTGATAGTGGCTGCGTGTAGAGGTAGTGTCGAGATCGTAAGGTATCTGATAGCAGCGCATGCAGATCTTAATATTCAAGATCATAATGAAGGTTTGACAGCATTAATGTGCGCGGTGTGTAATGGTTGTACCGAGATGGTAAGGCTTTTGATAGAAGCGCGTGCGGATCTTAATATCAAAGGTCATAATGGAAAAACAGCATTAATGTGTGCTGCGACGGGCGACAATATCGAAATAGTAAGGCTTCTGATAGAAGTTCGTGCGGATCTTAATATCCAAGATAATGATGGCAGGACAGCATTGATGTTTGCTGTATCTAAAGGCAATGTCGGGATAGCAAGGCTTCTGATAGAGGCGCGTGCAGATCTTAATATCAAAGACAATGGTGGCAGAACGGCATTGATAGAGGCTGTGATGTGTTGTGTCCCTGCATGCGTAAGAAGGCTCGTGAACGCGGGAGCATCGAAGGAACTAGTTGATAATTATGGCCATGATGTTTATTGGCACCTTGAATATTCTGCGGCGCCACAAGCCCGGAAAGAGGCCGCTCGAGCGGCACTTAATCCACTCCCAGTTCCACGTCATCCAAAAAATTTCTGTGACTTTTGCAAAAAGTATTCTGGCGGACAATACGTGTTGTGTGAGCCATGCGGGCACTATTTCCACGAAGGATGTGTGCAACAACATGTCTTTGCTGAGAGTCATTACGAATGTCCAACATGCCATGCACCTATATTTTTTGCAGAGAAGCCACTTTATGTACCTATGTCAGATGTAGAAGAGAAAAAACAATAAGCGAAATAAAACATAAAAAATTCAAACGACGATAAAGCAGGCGACGTAGAAACGTCGCCTGCAGCCTTTCAACTTTCAAAATGCTCAAAGATTTCTTGCAGCAATTGGCATTGTTTTCTATTCGAAATAAATGTTTGATAACGGCTCGAGCGTTCTGCTATAGTAAATAAAACAGTATTCAGTTTGAATATTATCTGCGTCGACGATTATGAACAGCTACCATCGGGGAGGGTGATGTGAAGATCAGGCAGATATTTTTTTTGCTTATGCTGAGTAGTGTATGTAGTACTCACGATAGCGTGTTATATGCTATGGATCCTGATGATCATCATGTTTCAGATAAATCTGGGAAAATATTTTTTTCTTCCTTACTGTTTTCAACATCTGTACAAGCGCTGCTTGAGGCCAAGGGTAATTCCAGCGCCGGCAATATGCTTGATGCGACAACATTGATATTGACCATTTCTTGCGGAGATATTGATGACCTTATGCAGCTTATTATGGCGCGTGCTGATCTTAACGCGCAAGATGAAAATTTTGGATTGACTGCCTTGATAGCGGCGACCGAACTGTGCAGTATTGAAAAGTGTCAGTGTCTCATTGCTGCTCGTGCTCGACTTGATATTCAAGATGTGCGTGGTGATACCGCATTGATAGTAGCTGCTGTTTTGGGTGATAAAAAAATGGTAAAAAATCTTATTGAGGCCCGGGCAGATCTTAATATTCATAATAAAAAGGGCAGAACCGCGCTTTTTTATGCGCTGGATAGTGGACGAGGGGATCTTGCAAAATTGCTCCTTGATGCAAAGGCAGATCCGCAGATGCATGATGAAACCGGACTAACTACATTGATGGTATCTATGTTTGAGTGCAATATTCATACCGTTAGACATATTATTGATGCCATTCACTATTATGATGCAGCACGAGATGCCTTTCTCTTTAAAGTCTGGCCTTCAGCTCCTCTTGAGATTTGCCATTTGATAGGCACGTTTGATAGTTTCCTTGATGTACAAGACAGTTCTGGACGAACAGCGATTATGTTGGCAAGAAAGTTACATCGCACTGATGTCATACAACTTCTTGTTGCTGCTGGTGCTGATACGTCTTCTCAAAAGGGCGATGACATCACAACAATTGAATCAAGAAAATTATGAAGAATTTATTGTTTTTATGTGTGGCCTTTAGCGTGTTACATGAATCATTTATGACTGCTTTTATTAATGCTCAAGATAAGCATGGTACGACAGCTCTTATTTGTGCCGCTCAATCTGGTATTTTACATCATGTTGAAAGTCTCATTGATGCTCATGCTCATCTCGATATTCAAAATGAAAATGGTACGACAGCTCTTATGAAAGCATCTATGTATGGGCATACAGAGATAGCAATGCGTCTTATCTCCTCTCGTGCAAAACTTGATGTTCAAGATTGGTGTGGCAATACAGCCCTGATAAAAGCGGCTGCTTGTGGGAATAGTGATATAGTCAGGCTCCTTATTGAGTTTAAAGCAGATCTCACGCTGCAAAATGATAGTGGCGAGACAGCTTTGATAGCGGCTGCTATGTTTGGACAGACTGAGTCCGTAAAACTTCTTATTCCAGCGATGAAAGCAGAGTATGAACCAAGGTTTTACATTGACAGGCGTAACGTAGATGTGGACCTTGTTCGACAGGCAATGATAGATGATCTTATCCATCCCCTTGATATGCAGAATACCATGGGACGGACGGCATTAATGGAGGCGGCTCTCTATGGGCATGCAGAGATTGTGCGCTTTCTTATAGACGCTGGAGCTGACCCATGTGTACAGGATAACGATGGGGAAACAGCTCATTTTTTAGTTATGCATGGTTGCCTTACCACTACGGCAGAAATTCTTGCAGCTCTTGAGAATAGACAGAATCTATGTGGGGAAAAGAAACATAAGAACAAAAGACATACGAGTAGCGATCATGTGCGAAAAAAGAGAAAAACGCGCTCATAAGATTCACTAAATTGCATAGCGCTTATTATTATGCACACGGTCGTGGACAATCATGCGCTGTGCAATGATTTTAGAGCCTGTACGAATATTATCTGCACGCTAAAATGCCCTTAGGAACGTATGATTGGGCTACACAGCCTAATATCTCCGTTCGTCCTGAGTGCGCCGCTTTGCGGCGTGTATCGAAGGATGAACTCAACTAAAAAACTTTTTTGGTGTTCATGGTTCGATACATTTTGCTCGTACTTTGTACTCGCAAAACACTCACCACGAACGGGGTTTAAGCATTCTATTAATTTCCGTACAGGCTCTTAAACAGCGGCAATGCAATTTCTGAAGCCCACATGTTTTTATATATTATTTGGGCAAACGAATGTTTATAATAGCTTTCGAAGAAAAATCGTAGACGTTTTGCAGAAGGAAATCATATGAAGAAAGTTATCTCTCCGTTATTTCTCTCGCTTGTGGTGTGCGGCGGATGTGTAATGACCATCAGCTCAGTTTATGGTATGAACACTGCTGCCGAAGAGGCGAAAGCTTCAGGAAGCTTTCGCCAGGCTATGGCGGGAAATTGGTGGAACAATGATAAAGTTCAAGCCCTTCTTTTTTATGGTGCAAATCCGAATATTAAAGATGCTGATGGCGACACCGCTTTGATATGTGCCGCTTGTTGGGGAGACACTGACATCGTACAACGTCTTATTGCAGCTAAAGCCGATCCCAATATGGTAGGCAGCATGGGCCGTACGGCTCTCATAGCGGCGGCTGACTTCCGGCATGCTGATGTGGCCCAACAGCTTATTGATGCTGGAGCCCATCTCAACGCCCAAACCTTGCTTGGATGCACAGCATTAAGAATGGCTGCGCATAGAGGATGTGACGATGTCGTAAGGGTTCTGAGTGCTGCCATGAAAAATAAATACGAAGAATATGGCAGAGCACGCCTTAGTCTCCTCGATTTTCCCGCTGACCAGGGGGCAACCGCTCTTATGCTTGCTGTTCATAATGGGCATATCGAAAGTGTGCGAATTCTTGTCGAAGCTGGCGCTGATATCAATTGTCAGGATTTTATGGGTAGGACCGCTCTTATGATTGCTGTTACTTGGGGGTATGCAGCAATTATACAAATTCTCCTGATGGCGCATGCCGATCTAGAACTGAAAGATTACAAGGGCCGTACAGCTCGCGACTTGGTCGAAATTTGTGGTCTCCCCCCAGAACTAAAAATTGAAGTTCTGGCAGCATTCAACGAACAACTTTCTGCGTCGCCCTTAGCAAGAGAAGAAAAACAGCAAAATAAAACCTGCTAAATTGTGTAGCGCTTAGTATTATGCACACGGTCGTGGACAATCATGCGCTGTGCAATAACCTTAAATAGTGGCAATGCAATTTCTGAAGCCCATACCGTCTTAGTTTCTTGTGGTTCACGAATGAAGGTCACCACTACGCGATGATAGTTATTTTTTTCAACAATGCCGGCAAATGTGTAATTGTGACGAGATGCTGAATAGCGACCATCTTTAATGCACCGCACTGTTCCCGTTTTACCCATGATACGAAATCCTGGTATTTGGCATCGTTCGCAGACGCGTTCGAGCATGCGTTGAAGTTCTTTCAATGCGCCATCGCTGTAAAGTTTTTTTGGTGTTGATTGTTGCGGCGTTGTCAGTAGTGTTGGTTGAATATCTTTCCCGCCGTTGGCGACAATGCAAAATGCTTTTCCCAGTTGCAGGAGGGTAGCCATAAGCTCATAGCCGAAGGACATAACGACGAGTGACGGTTTGCTCCAACGATCCGGAGGGTTAACAAATCCACTACGTTCTCCGGGAAATTGAATGTTCGTTTTGCTTCCAAAACCAAGACGGCGTAAATGATCATATAATTTAGGACCAAGCCGTTGGGCAACTTTAGCAATACCAACGTTGCTGGAATATTTAATGACATCGCAAAAGGGGAGGGTGTTGTTGTTTTCTTCTAATTTTTTCAAAAGGCTGATTGTTGGATTTTCAACCCTTACGCCATTGACGTAGCCAAATCGACCTTCACAATCGATAAGTTCATCGTAACTTACGGCCTTTTCTTCAAGCGCGGCCAATGCGCAGAATGCCTTCATGACCGATCCGAGTTCGTAGCATTCAGACACACAGCTGTTTTTCATCATTTCAAGAGAGGGGACACTCTTTTGGTTGGGATCAAATGTGGGATAATTGGTCATTGCCATGATGCTGCCGGTATGAGGATCAAGAATAATAACTGATCCTCCTTGGGCGTGAAGATCATCAACAGCACGTTTAAGCTCATAATACGCAATTGATTGAAGTGTTGCATCTACCGTGAGCGCAAGTGGCAGTCCGCGCTGACCACGTTTTTGTATCGCTTTATCAAAATAAAAAATTCCCGACCGGGCGTCCCTTTCAAATCGTACTTTTGCTGGTTGCCCACCAAGTTGATTACTAAAAGCCAATTCGATGCCGGCGGTTCCTTTATTGTCTATGTCCGTAAATCCAATAAGTTGTGAGGTTGCGGCTAAAGGATAAAATCGCTGGTATTCGTTAATAAAATGCACATCTTTGAGTCCGCGTTGTTCAAGCTGTGCGTATTTTTGTGGTGGCAGTTTGCGATCGAGCCACAAGAATTGTTTGTCCGGATTCTGCTTAAGCCGTTCATAGACTTCTGGATAATTTTTTTTCAAAAATCGCATGGTTTTGGCTTCTTCAACGAGTTGCTGGGGAATAAGGAATGCCGAAGGTATCTCGCGGTTGAAGGCAAGCGGAACTTTGCCGCTCGCGTCATAGATTGTGGCACGACGAGGGGTGAGCGTTATTTCAAGCTCGTGCTGCTGACGCGCTAGAATTTCAAAAAATGCTTCTTGGCGAATTTGGATGAGAAAGAGACGTATGGCTATGATAGTGAAAAGAAAAAAGAAACATATCATGATAATAAAGACACGTATTTTATAGTCACGTGCAAGCATGATTTCCCCCCGTTAGACTTACGACATTGTCCATAATGTGGAGAGCTACTAGTGTTTGAGACGTTGATGTGGTTCCAATAAAATCAACTTTTGCGGGCTCAGTGCCAAGGAGCACAATGCGATCAACCGCGTGGGGCGTCATGTTAAGTTTCATCTGGGCTTGTGACATGACCATTTCTGGCGCATGGAGTTGACTAATAGTTGCGAGGAGTTCGTTACGCTCCTTTGCCAGATTTAAACGTTGTTTTTCTAGGCGTTGAAGCTCGTAGCTGAGACCTATGATGAGGTTGTGTTGGTAGATTTTGATGAATGCCAACACAATGCAGCACGCGACGATAAGGTGAGAGGGGTGAAGATGTTTATGCAGCATTTTCAGTTCCTTAGCTAAAACGTTGAGCTACTCCTAAACTAGCTGTACATCGTAATAGTTTCTAGATATGATTGCTTTTGGTGCGTTTTTATTTGAGCCTATGCGTAAACACGAAAGGAACTTTATGAAAAAGTTGTTGCTTATTGTACTTTTGGGGTGTGGTCTGCCACTTATGGCTGGTTGCAAATGGTTTGGCTGTTCTTGCAACTGTGGATGTCATTCTCCAGCCGAAGTTCCTGGGAAACCAGATTCTTCAGTCATTGCTATAACCTCAGCTGCCGATTTTGATGCCCGTGTGCTTCAAGAAAAAAAACCGGTGGTTGTTGATTTTAGCGCGACGTGGTGTGGTGCCTGTAAGACCATGAAACCTATTTTTGACGTGGTTGCCGGCGAGCTTAAAGATATCGTTTTCGCGAAAGTCGACGTTGATGCTGTCTCTGATCTTGCTTCAAAATATGGAATTTCAGGTATTCCTGCATTTATCTTTATCAAAGACGGCAAAATTGTAGGCAGCCCTGTTGTTGGGGCAATGGATAAAGAGACGTTTAAGAAGACTATTGAGAACAAGTTTAAAAGCTAATCGCTTTTATCATGAACATAGCACTTTACAATACTCTTTCCCGCCGTAAAGAAACTCTGGCCCTGGCGCCTAACCAGCCCGTCAAGATGTATGTATGTGGTGTGACGCCCTACGATTATGCTCATATTGGCCACGGTCGTGTTTACGTCAACGCAGATCTTCTTGTGCGGCTGCTACGCTTTACGGGGCATGAAGTTATTTATGTCCGCAACATTACCGATATTGATGACAAGCTTCTTGCCAAGGCTGCGCAGCAAGGTAATGCCAAGGATTACCGTTCGGTTGCCGAGCATTTCACTACATTGTTTCAAAATGAGATGAAGCAGTTGGGATGTTTGGCACCAACCCATGAGCCGCGTGTTACCGAATGCATCCCCGGAATCATTGCCTTTGTTCTTGGACTGATCGATAAGGGCCATGCCTATGTCCTTGATGGCGATGTTTATTTTGATGTAGCCTCTTTCCCCTCATACGGAGCGTTATCCAAGCGTAATCTTGATGATATGCTTGCCGGCGCTCGGGTTGATGTGAATGAGAAAAAACGTCACCCCGCAGACTTCGCGCTCTGGAAAGGCAATAAAGAGAATTTGTTTTGGCAGTCACCATGGGGGTATGGTCGCCCTGGTTGGCACATTGAGTGTTCAGTAATGGCGAATAAATATTTGGGGACGACAATTGATATTCATGGTGGCGGCATGGATCTGATTTTCCCGCACCATGAGAATGAATTGGCCCAGTCTGCCGCACTGCACGATGCACCGCTTGCGCATACGTGGTTACACAATGCCTTTGTGAATATTAATAAAGAAAAGATGTCCAAGTCATTGGGCAATATAATTTCATTACATACGCTTTTTGAAAAATATGATCCCATGGTTGTGCGCTTTTATTACCTGCAGCACCATTATCGTACGCCGATCGATTTTTCAGATGATGATATGACTGCAGCTCAAACAGCCTATAAACGTCTTGTTGCCGCGTTTGAATCAGTAAGCGCACCTGCTGATAGCAAAGCGGTACCGTCGGAACTGCTGGAAGCCTTGTGCGATGATCTTAATACGCCAAAATTCTTTGGTATGGTATTTGAACGTCTTGCTGTATGTAAAAATGATATTTCTTTAGCGCAAGCGTTAACGTCAATGCTGATAAATATTTTGGGCCTTACACTTGAACCTCTTCGGGAGGCCGTTGTTGCCATGACGCCAGAGATTGAAAAGCTTGTGCGCGACCGAGAACAAGCACGCAGTGAAAAAAATTGGGCGCTTGCCGATAAGATTCGTGATGAGCTTGCGGCATGTGGATATAAAGTGCAGGACAAAAAAACGAAGTAGTTGCAGATGAAAAAGGGAGTAGGAGCCGTAGCACTTTGTGCTACGTTGTTTGTACTTGCCAATGTACGTGCGACTTGCGTAGAAGCGTTTTTCTCCCCCAATGATAAACCAACCGGAAAATTACTTGAACTTATCATCAGTGCTCGACGATCGATTTTTGTTGCAGTCTATTTTTTAACTGATCAAACTATTGCCGAAGCATTAGTTGCAGCACATAAACGTCGCATTGATATCAAAATAGTGATTGATCCCATAACGGCCCAAAGTCGTTGTGGAAAAGCAGATTTTCTTGCTTGTCATGGTATAGAGATCTACGTCTTTCGCCCAGGCTCAAAAGCGGGCGGCGGCGACAATAAATGGGCGGGTCAGCCGCTCATGCATGATAAATATGCTGTTTTTGATAACGATTATGTGTGGACCGGCTCATTCAATTGGACGGTGACTGCGTGCATGTCAAATTGCGAGAATGTAGTACTTATCAAGGATCACGTCTTGTGCGCTCGCTACAAACAAAATTTTGAAACACTTCTGACGCGATGCGTGCGTTACGATTCGGCAGAGTGGCATAAACAGCAGGCGCAGCGCAACAATGTTGAAGCTGAACCAGGAGAACGAGCCGTAGTTGCTCAGCCCGTTCCTGCTGCGGCGGCCTAGACAGCTGGGGGGACTCTTTAATAGATCTCTGTCAAAACCTGTTTAACATAGCTATCTTGGACGCGGTTTTTGTCATCCCGGGCAAGGACCCACTGCTGTCCGGAAAAAAATTTAAACACATAATTCAACGCATTTTTTTTTGCAAAAATAAGACATTTTACAAATATTGCGAGATAAGAAAAGCAGATCTTCAATCGGACGATAAACAACCATTTTTATCCAGGCAAGGAGATCCTTCATTCGAATG
>Ga0172379_10001401_pt1 | contig 47935 bp, 49 predicted proteins | sample GrowelOW334metaG_FD_119756 | JGI IMG/M metagenome (GOLD analysis project Ga0172379, IMG submission 119756) | Groundwater microbial communities from an aquifer near a municipal landfill in Southern Ontario, Canada - Groundwater well OW334 metaG | ecosystem: Environmental > Aquatic > Deep...
ATGAAAGTCATGTAGAAACAATCCAACCAAGAATACTGATCCCCGCCCAGCCAACGATAGCCAAGGGTGCCGATCAACATCACCATCAGGGCTGCCACTAAAGACCACAATAGATTTCTTGTCGTTGTTGAGAGATGCGTCTTCATCATTCGTCCTGCACGTTCTGATTAGGGAACAGTACATCAGAGAAACCAAAATTGCTCATGTCGCGTATGCGCATAGGGTACAAGATGCCTTCCAGATGGTCGCATTCATGTTGCACCACCCGCGCATGGAAACCACTCACCGTGCGATCTATCAGGGCACCCTTCTGGTCACGACCTTGGTAGCGCAATTGGGTGTAGCGCGGCACGAGGCCACGCATACCAGGCACGCTCAAGCATCCCTCCCAATCTTCATCCATCGCATCGGATAAGGGCGTGAGCACGGGATTGATGAGGACTGTCTGCGGGACAGATTCCGCATTGGGATAGCGTGGATTGGCATTCACCTCGAAGATGACCACACGCAGGCTGACGCCGATCTGCGGCGCAGCAAGACCGACACCGTCCAACTCGTGCATGGTGTCACGCATATCTGCCAATAAGGCATCCAATTCGCGACTGCCAAAATTAGTGATGGGTTCGGCGCGCTGCAACAAGCGCGGATCGCCCATGCGCAGGACGGGTCTAGATGCCATCGTGCTCCACCACGCCTTCCAATATCTTGCGTACGCGCGCCATCGCGGGTTGAGCGAATGTGCCGATCTCGTCCAGAGGGATCGCTTTCTCACTCGCACCACGACCCGCTGCATGGTTCACCACGACAGTGATGGCGGCATATTCCAATCCCAGCTCACGTGCCAATGCCGCTTCTGGCATGCCCGTCATACCCACCATGTCCGCGCCATCACGTTCTAGCCGATCGATCTCGGCGACTGTCTCCAAGCGTGGGCCTTGAGTCACCGCGTACACACCACTACTCAGGCACGCCTCCCCCGCCGTCTTCGCAGCCTCCAAGATACGTTGACGCAAAGATTCGGTGTAAGGCAGGGTAAAGTCGATGTGGGTGACCGAATCCTCACGACCATCGAAGAAGGTGAAAGCGCGACCATGGGTATAGTCGATGAGTTGGTCTGGAACGACCAAAGTGCCTGGCACCAAGTCAGAACGTATCCCGCCTACCGATGACACCGCGATGACCCGTTTCGCCCCTTGGTCACGCAAGGCCCACAGGTTGGCGCGATAGTTGACCATGTGCGGCGGAATGGTGTGGCCGTAGCCATGACGGGCGATGAACATGACCTCGTGTTCGTTGATGGTGCCGAACGTCATCGGCCCCGATGGTTCACCATAGGGCGTGCGCATCACCTGCCGATGGGTGATCTTGAGATTGCCGAGTTGATTGAGACCTGTACCGCCAATGATCGCCAACATCTTAGTTTTCCTTTACTGCGTAGATAGCAGGCAGATTACGCCATGCACCATGGATGTCCATCCCAAAACCAAATACGAAGCGGTCTGGCAACTCCATCCCTACAAAATCCGCGTGAATGGGTTTGACCTTGCTGTTCACCTTGTCAGCGAAAACGGCGCAATAGAATCTCGTCGCACCTAACTCCATCACACGTTGTTTGATGGCATGCATGGTATGACCTTCGTCGAGGATGTCGTCCAACACCAACACCACCTTGCCTTTGACATTCTCGCGCGGCGCGACTTTCCAGTGCAACTCGCCGCCTTGCTTCTCATTGCCATAACGTGAGACGTGCAGGTAATCGAAGTCCAATGGAAAATCCAACATCGGCAGCAACTGCCCCGTGAAGATGACCGCGCCGCCCATCACCGACAGCACGAGGGGGTGCTGATCGGCGAGAGTCGCGTTGATCTCTTTAGCCACCTGCGCCAACGCCGCTTGCACCTCATCTGCGCTGAACAACATCTCAGCGTCAGCCAATGTGTCACGCGCTTGTTGGTTGGTCAGCATCAGGCCACCGTTTGTAGATACGCCGCGAATTCCTCGCGTAGCTCTTCGTGTTTCAAACCAAAGGCGACTTGGGCTTGCAGGTAGCCCAACTTGGAACCGCAGTCGTAGCGGATGCCATTGAAACGGTAAGCCAGCAACTGCTCTTCACTCATCAAAGCCGCAATGCCGTCCGTCAGCTGTATCTCACCACCCGCGCCCGCTTGGATATTTTGCAGGTGATGGAAGATTCGTGGTGTGAGGATGTAACGCCCCACCACCGCCAAAGTCGATGGTGCGACATTGGGATGCGGCTTTTCTACGATGGTGTGAACCTTCTCGACATTCAACGAGATCGACGTACTACCCACGATGCCGTATTGCTTGGTATTCGCACGCGGTACGTCTTGCACTCCAAGTATGGAACATTGATGTTGTGAGAACACCTCCACCATCTGCTTCACCACGGAAGGCGAACCATCGATCAAGTCATCCGCCAAGATCACAGCGAACGGCTCGTCTTGAATGACAGGCTGTGCGCACAACACCGCATGCCCAAGACCCAGCGGCTCGGCTTGGCGGATGTAGATGCAGTTCACATGCTTGGGCACGACCTCTTGCACGATACGCAACAACTCAGTCTTGCCGCTGGCTTCCAGCGTGGCTTCCAGTTCGTATGCTTTATCAAAGTGGTCTTCGATGGCGCGCTTGTGCCGCCCCGTGATGAACACCATGTCGGTGATACCCGCCTCGACCGCCTCTTCCACCGCATATTGAATCAGTGGCTTGTCGACGATAGGTAGCATCTCTTTGGCGGTCGCCTTGGTCGCAGGGAGGAATCGGCTACCCATACCGGCGACTGGAAAAACGGCTTTCGTTATTCTTTTCATATCAATCTTCCTTCAATCACAAATAACGAAAGCCGTTTTCGGTGCAGGCTAATCTGCGAAGCAGGTTAAACCACGTAGCGGTGGCCATAGCCAAAAACAGATTTCTCATATCTATTCCAACTCACTCAACTGTTGCAACAAAGCAGCTTCATCCCATACGGGCACGTTCAATTCTCTTGCCTTGTCTAGTTTGCTCCCCGCCTCTGTTCCCGCCACGACGCAATCTGTCTTCTTGGAGACCGAGCCAGCCACTTTTGCACCTAAAGCTTCCAGTCGTGATTTTGCCTCATCACGACTCAGACTGGCGAGTGTTCCAGTAAGAACGAAAGTCTTGCCCGTCAACGGAAGCACCTGCGTACTCACCCCATCGTGCTCGTCCCACTGCACGCCCAATTCACGCAGCTGTTGCACCACTTCTCGGTTGTGCGCCTCAGCGAAGAATGCAACGAGGCTTTGCGCGACCACCGGCCCCACATCGGGCACGGCCAATAAACTCTCCGCATCCGCCAACATGATGCTATCCAACTTGCCGAAATGGCGTGCCAAGTCTTTCGCAGTCGTTTCCCCCACATGCCGGATGCCAAGTGAGAACAAGAAACGATTCAGTGTGGTGCGCTTACTTTTCTCCAGCGCATCCACGATGTTCTGCGCACTCTTATCAGCCATGCGATCCAATGCTGCCAGCGTCGCCACATCCAATCGATACAAGTCTGGCAAGGAGCGGATGATGTTCTCGTCCACCAACTGCTCCACCAGCTTATCGCCCAAACCTTCGACATCCATCGCACGTCGCCCCGCGAAATGCAGGATCGCTTGCTTGCGTTGTGCCCCGCAGAACAAGCCGCCAGTACAGCGCGCATCGGCTTCACCTTCTTCGCGCACGACATGACTGCCACAGACAGGACAAGTCGTTGGCATCACGAATGGCTTGGCAGCTACAGGACGGCGCTCCGTGATGACGCCGACCACTTCGGGGATCACATCTCCCGCTCGGCGCACGATGACGGTATCGCCTACGTGCACGTCTTTACGGCGTATCTCGCCTTCGTTGTGCAGGGTAGCGTTGCTCACTGTCGTCCCGCCCACGAACACGGGCTCCAGTTTGGCGACAGGCGTGAGCTTTCCGGTGCGGCCCACTTGTATCTCGATGTCACGCACCACGGTCAGTTGCTCTTCCGCAGGGAATTTATGGGCGACTGCCCAGCGTGGTTCGCGCGAGACGAAACCAAGCTCGGCTTGCAACTTGAGACTGTTGACCTTGTACACTACGCCATCGATGTCGAACGGAAGTGCATCTCTCTTGCTGGCGATGCGCTGATGGAAGGCAACCAGTTCATGCGCACCTTTAGCCACAGTTCGCTCGTCACACACTGGCAATCCAAATGACTTCAGTGCATCAAGGATGGCGCTATGTGTCGCAGGCAGTTCCCAACCTTTGACTTCACCTAAGCCGTAGGCAAAGAATGAGAGTGGTCGTTTGGCAGCCAGTGCCGGATCGAGTTGACGGATGGTGCCTGCTGCACCGTTACGTGGATTGACCAACGTAGCCAAGCCCAACTCGCGCTGCCTATCGTTGTAGCGATTGAAGTCCTTGCGCGACATATACGCTTCACCGCGCACTTCCAACACTTCCGCATCACAATCACGCAAGCGCAAGGGGATGGATTTGATGGTGCGGATGTTCTGTGTCACGTCCTCGCCCGTCTCGCCATCGCCACGCGTAGCGGCCTGCACCAGCACCCCGCGCTCGTAACGCAGATTGATCGCGAGGCCATCGAACTTGAGTTCGCAGTTGTATTCAACCGTCACGTCCGTCGAATCCAATGCATTTTTCACACGGGTGTCGAAATTGGATGCACCGCTGGATTCTGTATCGGTCTCGGTGCGGATGGAAAGCATAGGTACCGCATGTTTCACTGGTGTGAAACCATCCAACACTTTTCCACCCACACGCTGGGTAGGTGAGTCAGGTGTCAGCAGTTCTGGGTATTGTGCTTCTAGGGATTGCAACTCACGGAACAGCTTGTCGTATTCCGCATCGGGGATGCTGGGCGCATCCAAGACATAGTAGTTGTGATCGTACCGCTCGATGTCGGCGCGCAACTGGACGATGCGAGATATCGCATCCATCAGGAGAACAACCGTAGTGCCCGATCACTTCCCGGCGCGATGCCACCCGCCAGCATGCTTTTCTCGACTGCCTCCACTTGAGAACGGATACGAGAGATGGCCGTGTTATCCAAAGTGACACGCTGATCATCGACGAGTGTCGCACGCAAAGTGGTCGCGACTTCCATCGCCAACAAGGTCATCTCGTCGAAATTCTTGACGGGATCTTTGACACGCGGAATGTCGAGCAAGACAGTCATATTGTCGACTTGCATCTGATCCAAGGTGTGGTGCTGGAAGGGCGTACCGTCGGAAGCGCTCAAAGTGAATAACGTCGCGCCATCCGCATCGAACTGATGGAACGTCCCATCGGCCTGCAAACTCATGCCGATCAATTGCACCGCACGTGCCACTTCGCTTCCGAACAACACGCGCTCGCTACTCGGCACGATATTGATGCCTATCATCTGATCGACATCGGCGCAGAACTTGTCCAACTCGCGTGCACGTTCGATAGCACTGTCAACCATGGGCAACATCATGTCGGCATCCAGTTTCTGCCCGATGGCACCCAATAGTTCACGAAAATCCGCAAGACGGGTATCACTGATGGGACCGTTACGATCGACCAATTGCAGGGCGAGCTTAAAAGCACTGTAGGAAGTACGACTCTCAGGAATCACGCGCTCCCAAACACCCGTAGCCGCACTACATCCAATGGCTTGAATGGTCTTGCCGTAATCGAAGCGTCGTTGCCAGTAGCCATCCAATGCTTCAGCATTCTGTGGGAACTTGAGCGTCATGCTGACGATGAAATCTGTCTTGTCGTCGAATTGAGGCGAGGTCTCTGGCACAGGGTCGGCGATGAAATGCTGCGTATCAGCGTCGTCTTGAGATTGCGCCACAACATCTGCGATTGGCTGTGCCGTGGGTTCCTGGAAAGGCTTTCCAAGGCTGCGGCGATAGCGCCATTGCTGCCATAGGCCATAGAGGTACACCGCGACCACAACGACCGCTCCGATGCTTAACAGACTTACCTGAAATTCACTCATCTCTTTAGACGTTAAAGGCTGAAATCAACGGGTGAGATTCTATACCAAAGGCAGTTCACCTTCGTGTATCCCGATCTTGCTGATGTCTTGCAGATCTTTGATGAAATCGGGATCTTCGTGCAGTTGCGCAAGCGTCTTGGGGTGGTGCTTGCCATGCATCTGAACCAATCTGGCTTTAGTTGGTGCAGACATCTCCCATTTGAGCCCCGCCAACAGCTCATCGGCAGATTCCGGTTTGTTACAGACCAGCACCATATCGGCACCCGCATGCAGGGAAGCTTCGGCACGTTGCACGATGCCACCCGCGACCGTTGCTCCCTCCATACTTAGATCATCACTGAAAATGCACCCTTCAAAACCCAACTCTCCGCGCAAGATATCTTTCAACCATACCTTGGAGAATCCGGCCGGACGCGGATCGACCTTGGGATAGATGACATGCGCGGGCATCACTGCGGTCAAGCCAAAATTCACCATCTGACGGAATGGGATGAGGTCGCACAATTCGATATCGGTATAGCTACGTTCGTCCACGGGGATCTCCAAATGCGAGTCCGCACAGACGAAGCCGTGTCCAGGGAAATGCTTGCCTACGGTAGGCATGCCGCCTTTCTTCAAGCCGATCAGCAGGCTATGCGCCAATTCGGCGATCACCTGCGGTTCGGCATGGAACGCGCGATCTCCGATGACACTGCTTGCACCGTAGTCCACATCCAATACTGGGGTGAAGCTGAAGTCGACACCGCAGGCACGCAACTCGGAAGCGAGTACATAACCCACTTGTTCCGCGAGATGCTTGGCGCGCTTTGGATGCTGGTCGTATATCTTGCCCAACTCGCGCATCGGCGGGATCTTGGTGAAACCTTCGCGGAAGCGCTGCACCCTACCGCCTTCATGATCGACCGAGATCAACAAGGGAGGGGTGCGCAAAGCGCGGATGCTGGCAGTCAACTCGGAAAGTTGGCCGGGAGATTCATAGTTGCGGGCGAACAGGATGACGCCACCGACCAGTGGATGCTTGAGTCGCGCCTCGTCTTCTGGCGTGAGTGTCTTGCCCACCACGTCCAACATCACTGGTCCGATACCCATCAGTCTTTCCCTTCCAAAATAACGAATGCCACTGCGTGCTCATGTTCGTCGCTGATACTCAAGTGATGTCGCAAGATGCCAAGGCTTTCCAGATGCGCATTCAATTCAGGATCGAATAGGAAGATAGGCTTCCCTAACTTGTCATGTCCGACACTGATGCGATGCAGGCTCACCGGATGGCGCAGCCCCTGGCCTGTTGCTTTGGCTAACGCCTCCTTGGCTGCAAAGCGTTTTGCCAAGAATCGAACGGGATGGGTTTGTGCCGAGAATTCAGAATATTCTTGCTGACTAAGGATACGCTGTGCGAAAGCATCGCCATGTCGGGTGATGGCTGCCTCTATTCGTGCAACTGTAACGATGTCAGTGCCAATACCGAAGATCATGCGACCAACAACGCCTTCATGTTCTTGACAGCTTTTTCCAGCCCGATGAACACGGCTTCAGCCACGATGGCATGGCCGATGTTGAGTTCCTCGATGTGTGGGATGGCGACGATAGGTCGCACGTTGTGATAATTGAGGCCATGCCCCGCATTCACCTGCAAGCCCAAACCATGCGCATGTAGCGCCGCTCTGTGGATGCGCGCCAACTCAGCATCGCGCGCAGGTACGCTATCAGCATCGGCGTATTTACCCGTATGTATCTCGATCACTGGCGCCCCCGCCTTCTTCGCCGCATCCAACTGACGCTCATCCGCGTCGATGAACAAAGACACGCGGATGCCCGCCTCAGTACAACGTTGGGTAGCACGTTGCACGGCATCGAAATGTTTGATGACATCCAACCCACCTTCGGTCGTCAGCTCTTCACGCTTCTCAGGGACGAGGCAAATATCGTGCGGCTTCACGCGCAAGGCATTGGCGATCATCTCGTCAGTGACGGTACATTCTAGGTTCATGCGCGTCTGCAACATGCCGCGCAAGACATCGACATCGACATCTTGGATGTGGCGACGGTCTTCGCGCAGATGGATGGTGATGGCATCCGCCCCTGCCTCTTCGCAAACCAGCGCGGCACGCACTAGATTCGGGTAACGTGCTCCGCGCGCTTGGCGCAGCGTTGCGACATGGTCGATATTCAATCCAAGCTTGATCATAAGGGTACCTCTATAAAATCAGATTTCATCCCAACTGCTGCGTTGCTCATTCAATTTCTTGCTTACATATGCCCAATATGCCGCGCTGCAAAATTTAATTCGCGCCTTGCATTTGGGCGAACTCTAAATTTCTAGAGGCACCCTACAACTTCTGTAAATCCCTCATCAATTCGCGTGTGTGCAACGTCTTCCCAGCCAGATAGTGATCGAGCAACATGCGTATCAATTGCTTGCTCTGACGTGCGCTATTGGCATCACGATAATCATCCGCCGCCATATCCAGCAAAGTCTTGCCGGTAATCGGCATCCCTTGCGATGCATCAGGCGTTTCGGCCACCGCACCTAGCTCAAGTATATAGCGGTAGGTCTGTGTCGGGACAATGGACTTGCCGCTGAACGCCTCTGTTTCCAACTGCAAGGCATACCCCAATTCTTGCAGCATATGTTTTTCAAAGCAGCGTAGCGTGAAGGCATGGTCATCTTCCTGCGCCAATCGCTGCATGGTCTGCTGGTAATAGTCGAACAAGCTCTCGTGCGGATCGTCGCGCGCCATCAGGTTGAGTAGCAGTTCGTTCAGATAGAAACCACACAGCAACGCCGTACCTTGCAACTGCGGTTGACCACCCAGCCACTCGGCGCCGTGCAAGGTGCGCAGCTCATGTTTGCCGAACCAGCTCAACGACAGTGGCTGAAAACTCATCAACAATCCGCGCAGGGCTGAGCGTGGTCGTCTTGCACCTCTCGCCACCAAAGGCACACGCCCATGTTGGCGGCTGAATACTTCCAGCACTAAGCTGGTCTCGCGAAAAGGGTAACTATGCAGAACGAAGGAAAGTTCGTCCTGTATACGTTGTTTAGACGCTGCGTTACTCATACCCCAAAGACTTCAACATCTGCGCGCTATCCGCCCAACCACTACGGACTTTGACGAACACTTCGAGGAAAACCTTGCCATCGAACAGCTTTTCCATATCGAGGCGAGCTTGGGTGGCGATCTCTTTCAGTTTCTCGCCCTTACTGCCGATGAGCATCGCCTTGTGCGCGTCCTTATCCACTAGGATGGCTGCATGAATGCGGCGCAACTTACCTTCAAGCTTGAACTGTTCGATGATGACGCTGACCGAATAAGGCAGTTCATCACCTGTATAGCGAAAGACTTTCTCGCGCAGCAGTTCGGCAGCAAGGAAACGCTCGTTACGATCCGTGATGTCATCTTCGGCATACAGATGTTCGCCTTCGGGTAAGAAGGGGCGAATGGCATCCAGCAAGGTATCCAGATGTTTGTCTTGGCGCGCACTCACCGGCACGATGGCGGCAAAGTGGCGCAAAGCGGATATCTCTTGTATGAACGGCAGCAGCTCGTTCTTATCCTGCATCAAGTCTGCTTTGTTGATGACCAAGATCACCGGCCTATCCTGTGGCAACAGCTCCAACACTTGTTTGTCGCGTTCGTCAAAATGGCGTGCTTCCAGCACGAACAAAACGACGTTCACTTCACGCAGACTGTTGGTGACCACACGGTTCATGCTGCGATTCAGCGCATTGGTATGTTGCGTCTGGAACCCAGGGGTATCAACGAACACGAACTGCGTCTTATCTTCCGTGAGGATGCCCGTGATGCGATGGCGCGTGGTCTGCGCCTTGCGCGACGTGATGCTGATCTTCTGCCCGATGAGGTGATTGAGCAGCGTCGATTTTCCCACGTTTGGACGGCCAACGATGGCGATGAAACCGCTATGAAGATTTTCTATTTCAGTCATTGTGTGATTCTCTTATAAGCCGCTTCTGCGGCAACTTGTTCTGCAACGCGACGGCTATGGCCTTCACCGCGCGTCTTGATCTTCAACTTCTCTATCTCGCATTCGACCTCGAAAGTCTGTGCGTGCGCCTCACCTTTGATCTCTATCACTGAATACTTAGGCAAATGAAATTTCCTGCCTTGAAGGTATTCTTGTAATTGGGTCTTTGCATCTTTACCCAAGCTTTGCAGATCCATACCTGCGATGAAGGGCACATACAGCCCCAGCACCACTTTTTCAGCCGTCGCAAAATCCGCATCCAGAAGCACTGCGCCAAACACTGCCTCCAGCGCATCCGCAAGAATGGAAGGACGGCGCGCCCCATCACTCTTAAGCTCGCCCTCGCCCAAGGCCAACATCGCTCCGATGTTCAATTGTTGAGCAAGCACGGCCAACGTTTGCTGATTGACCAGATTGGAACGCAAGCGAGAAAGGTCGCCTTCTGGGACGTCTGGATAGGTTTGATAGAGATATTTGGCGATAGTGCAATTAAGGACGCTATCGCCAAGGAATTCCAATCGTTCGTTATGCGCAGAACTGTAGCTACGATGAGTCAGTGCACGTTGCAACAATGCAGCTTGCACGAATTTATATCCAAGCTGCTTACATAGCGCCGCGTGATTCATCTAATGGATTTATTTACTACTGGGATTGAACTCAAGCAACAGCGTGACGTTTGCGACCAGAGGAATCTTGACCGAGTAGCTCGCACTTAAACTGAGCGCCGCCCCCTCTTTGGTGATCTCAATATCCTCGGCAGACAATTCAGAGATGGCATTGATATAAGCACGCTTGCTATAGGACTCCTTGATCTCCTTAATTGATGCATTCTGCATCGCAGGATCAGAAGCAACTGCTTGGAATATTGATGATATCTGAGTACTGTGAATATACGCTGGCACCAACTTCATACCCAATATCGCAACAAATATCAGTACAAAAGCGACCATGATGAAGCCAGAGAAACCAATCCCAAGCTGTTTGTCTTTGAATTTACTCATGCGAACTTCCTTTCTCAGCATTCACTAGTCAATCGACAACCCGATCCGATCCAATTCACCAAAATTCATCCAGATGAAAAAAGCCTTACCCACGATCATCTCATCCGGCACAAATCCCCAATATCGACTGTCACGGCTATTATCCCTGTTGTCACCCATCATAAAGTAATGACCCGCAGGTACGGTACAGCGCATCTCCTCGGCACTATAACTGCACTGTTCATGCATTGGGAAGGCATCCACACTGGCTAGATGTACGGAAGGCATCTCCGGATTGATCAGGATCGAATGCTTCATCCCCGTCAGATCCTCGGTATATCTTTCCGTATGCACGAAATTCAGGCCGCTCTCCAAGAAATTATAGTCGTCTCCACGCACCCTAGATTGTTCCACTCCATTCACCCAAAGCCGCTTATCACGGTAGACCAGCACGTCACCAGGCAATCCCACGGTGCGCTTGATGTAGTCTATCGAAGGATCATTTGGGAAATGAAAGACCATCACATCACCGCGTTGCGGTTGATTAACTTCGACGACTTTTTTATTCACGATGGGCAGGCGTAAACCGTAGGTATAACGATTCACCAAAATGAAGTCACCCACATGCAAGGTCGGCACCATCGAACTGGATGGGATCTTGAAAGGCTCGACCACGAATGAGCGCAACACGAAGACGGCAAGAATGACCGGAAAGAAGCTCTTGGAGTACTCCACCCACCAAGGCTCCTTAGCCTCAGTAGCGCGCTGCGCACGCAGGACGTATTTATCGAGCAACCAGACCGCACCGGTCACCACCAACAATACAAACATCACTATGGCAAACGTCATCTCGGCTCCGCTTATTTGTCATCCACACGCAGGATGGCTAAGAACGCCTCCTGCGGGATCTCGACACTGCCTACTTGTTTCATACGTTTCTTACCCGCCTTCTGCTTTTCCAACAGCTTGCGCTTACGCGAGATGTCACCGCCGTAACATTTAGCCAGCACGTTCTTACGCAAGGCCTTCACGTTCTCACGCGAGATGATGTTGGCACCGATGGCTGCTTGGATCGCCACATCGAACATCTGGCGCGGAATCAACTCACGCATCTTGGCAGCTACTTCGCGGCCACGATACTGACTATTTGCACGGTGCACGATGATGGAAAGTGCATCGACCTTCTCGCCATTGATGAGCATGTCGACTTTCACCACATCCGCATTACGATACTCTTTGAATTCATAATCCATGGAGGCGTAACCGCGCGACACCGATTTCAGCTTGTCGAAGAAGTCCAACACGATCTCGCCCATGGGCATCTCGTACTGCAGCAAGACCTGCTTGCCGTGATAGCTCATATCAAGTTGCACGCCACGCTTCTGCGTACACAAGGTGATGACCGCGCCGACGTACTCCTGTGGCATATACAGATTGACATGGACGATAGGCTCGCGGATCTCTTCGATCTTGGACACATCTGGCAACTTGGAGGGGTTGTCTACCGTGAGCACAGTGCCATCACGCAACACCACCTCGTAGATCACCGTCGGCGCGGTGGTGATCAAGTCCATATCGAACTCGCGCTCCAAGCGTTCCTGCACGATCTCCATATGCAACAGACCGAGGAAGCCGCAACGGAATCCGAAACCAAGCGCTTGAGACACTTCCGGCTCGTATTGCAAAGAAGCATCGTTCAGCTTCAACTTCTCTAACGAGTCACGCAATGCCTCATACTGATTGGACTCAACTGGGAACAATCCCGCGAACACCTGCGGCTGGACTTCTTTGAATCCAGGTAACGCACTACTGGCCGGTCGCGTGACCGAGGTGACGGTATCGCCCACCTTAGCGTCTTTCAGCTCCTTGATGCCTGCGATGACAAATCCCACCTGCCCTGCAGACAAAGAATCGCGATTCTGCGATTTCGGGGTGAACACCCCCACATGCTCCGTAAGATGCTGCGCACCATTCGCCATGAACAATATCTTGTCTTTGGGCTTGAGCGTTCCGTTGACGATGCGCACCAACATCACCACGCCGACGTAGTTGTCGAACCACGAGTCGATGATCAGTGCCTGCAATGGCGCGCTCGCATCACCCTTAGGAGGCGGTACTTTGAGAATAAGGGACTCCAGCACGTCTTCGACGCCCATACCCGTCTTGGCCGAACAGCGCACCGCTTCTTGTGCATCGATACCGATGACATCCTCGATCTCGGAGATCGCATTCTCTGGATTAGCGGAAGGTAGGTCGATCTTGTTCAACACAGGCACGACCTCGACGCCCAGATCGAGCGCGGTGTAACAGTTCGCCACGGTCTGCGCTTCGACCCCTTGTGATGCATCAACGACCAACAATGCCCCTTCACATGCGGAAAGTGAGCGAGAGACCTCATACGAGAAATCCACGTGCCCGGGGGTGTCGATCAGATTGAGGTTATATACCTGCCCATCGCGTGCTTTGTAAGTCAGCGCGGCAGTCTGCGCCTTGATGGTGATGCCACGCTCCCGCTCGATATCCATCGAGTCAAGTACCTGCTCTTCCATCTCGCGATCAGACAAACCGCCGCACAGGTGGATGATGCGGTCTGCCAAGGTGGATTTACCGTGGTCGATATGGGCGATTATGGAGAAATTACGAATATGCTGCATGAGGCTCAAAATATAAATATCCCGTCAAAAGCGGCGGTTGCGCGAGGCGCGGATTCTAGCCGATTTTGACGGGATACGTGGTCAGACCTTGGCGCTATGGCTTTTCATCCAGACGGATAGGCACATAGACCGTACCGTCGCTGCGACGCACCAACAACGCGATATTTCGTCCCTGCTCCACCTTCTTCAGCACCTCGTTAAACTGCTCGACGCTGCGTAGCTCAATGTTGCCGATGGCCAAGATCACATCGCCACGCTGCAATTCACTGCGTGCCGCTGCACCTTTCACCTCTTCCACCAACAACCCGCCTTCGATCTGAAGCTCCGCCTTTTGCTCCGCATTCAACTCGCTCAAGGTCAACCCAAGACGACTCACGCTTTGTGACTGAGATTGATCCTCTTTGCTGTCCTTGGCGGCTAGCTTTTCGGCATTATCCTGTATCTCACCTACGACTAAGGGCACTTCCAAGGTGGCGCCTTTGCGCCACAACTGTACCGTCACTTTGTTACCCGGCTTAGTTGCCGCGACGATCCTAGGAAGGTCCGCAGACTTGGCAACGATCTTGCCATCGAATCTAAGGATCACATCACTCGCTTTCACCCCAGCCTTGTCCGCAGGACCATTCTTCTCAACACCAGAGATGAGCGCCCCCGATGGTTTAGCCAATCCAAATGAGTCAGCCAATTCACGGGTGACCTCTTGGATACTCACACCGATACGTCCACGTGTGACCTTTCCCGTGCTACGTAGCTGATTGACCACATCCAGTGCCACATCGATGGGGATGGAGAACGATAACCCCATGTAACCGCCCGAGCGGCTATATATCTGAGAGTTGATGCCGACCACTTCGCCCTTCATGTTGAACAATGGGCCACCAGAGTTACCCGGATTGATCGCCACATCGGTCTGAATGAAGGGAACGAAATTCTCTTGTGGGAGTGAACGCCCTTTGGCACTGACGATACCCGCAGTAACACTGCTATCGAACCCGAAGGGGGAACCGATTGCCAAGACCCACTCACCTACCTTGAGTAGGTCGGGATTCCCTAGCACGACCTTGGGCAGTCCCGTCGCCTCGATCTTGAGCAAGGCCACATCAGTACGTTTATCCGCACCGATCACCTTGGCTTTGAATTCACGCTTATCCGATAAGCGCACAGTGATCTTGTCTGCACGATCTACCACATGCGCGTTGGTCAAGATGTAGCCGTCCGCACTGATGATGAACCCCGACCCTAAGGATTGAGACTCTTGCTCGCGCGGCACTTGTGGAGCGAAGCGTTTGAAGAACTCATAGAAGGGATCATTTTCGGGCAGGTTGGGCATTCCCTGAAAACCTTGCTGGGCACGGACGATCTGCGTGGTACTCACATTCACCACCGCCGCCCCCTGTTTCTCCACCAAATCGGTGAAATCAGGTAGCTCTTTGGCAAAAGCCGCATGGGTAAAAAAGATGGCAAAGGACAACACGAGAATACGCTTGATCATATTTTCCTCATCGAAAAGAGAACAGGGATTACGTACGAGAGACGATGACAGACTGAACGACTGCCCTTGAAGCACTAGCCCAAGGCAAGAACTTGCCTAAAGCGAAACCAATCATCAGCCCCAAGACTGAACCGAGCAAAGCATAACCATCTCGACTAGCGGTATCAGTAGCGAATGTCGCCCCAACAAAACCGGCAGCGAACATGAACAGCAAAGGGAGAAGATACATGCGCAAAGAACTGTGCAAAAGATTGCCTTCTGGCAATGAGATATTCACCTCATCACCCACTTTGGCAGCTGCTTGATTGAGTACGATGAAGCTACGGGGCTGGCTACTGCAAAACATCTTAGTCAACTTACCACTACCGCATCCACCTTCGCTGTTGCAATTACCGCAACCGCCACCGCCAAGGGGGCTGATCTCAGCCTCTGCGCCTTTGATACTCAACACGATGGCGCGCATCTCCAGCATCTCACTCTCCTGCGTAACGAACTGAATCAGCCACTTGGATGACCACTCGTGGCGGGACTTCTCCAACGACCGTCACCAGACTATCCCCAACCAAGCGGTTATACATATGCACCGCACCGCGCCCTGACAACCCGGGAACGTCGGTGACATCGCTCACCTTTTCGATGAACACAGAGATGCCGGACAGACCATCCGAATAGACGATATGAACGACGGGTAATTTCTTATCCGCGATGACGCGACGCATCTCAAGGATCTTTTTGAATCCCGCAGGAACGGAGTCGACCTGCCAGCCACTTGAGGCACTCTCTAGACTCAACTTGGGAAGAGACGAAAGGTTCTTTTGATGAGCCAAATGAGCCGCTTCCGTTTCATTCGGAACGATCCACTTGCGATCGATATTCTTACCACCGATCTCTAACTGCGAGAAGGCATATTCCTCGATCACTCGATTCCGCTCATCTAGCACCACCGCCTTAAGCAACAAACCCGACTCACTATGCGCCCACATCTTGCGCTTGTAACGCAGCCCATCCTTGGGCTGGAACAACACGGTATGTGCGTGATAATCCGCAACCCTGTCTTCCTCACCTTGACTGATCTGATAATTCTCTTTCAGCGTCTGGATCTGTTCGGGCAGCAGCGCAGGAAAGGCGCGTTGCGCACGTCGCTTCTCTATACGAACTTTCTTATCTCCCAGATACAACCAGACCTTGTCGTTGTTACGAATGACCTCTCGTTTAAGACCATCCAAGCCCTCTAGACGCTCGTGTTCGCCAGTCTTATCGGCGATATGCGTGATACGAGACATCTCGACACGTCCGCCAGACTGATAGACGAATACACCACAGTAATTGGTTTGATGACCGGCGAATGCCATCGTCTTCAACCAGTCGGAATCCTCAAGCAAAGGATCTGCGAAAGCTGAGGCCGCAAGCAATTGCAACAGCAGAAATCCAGCACCGAGTTTTAGAGTTTCGATTCGCACTATCTTGCTGCCACCGTATGGATGTAAGTTGCCGCACCTTGCACATCGGCACTAGGTGAAACCTCTTGGTGAGCCATCAGATAATCATTCGCTTGGAAAGAAGCGGGACGAATCGCATTGTTCTGTTGGATCGATGCCATCTGAGGAGCAGGCTCATTGCTGATCTGCATCGACATCCATGCCACGATGGCCAATGCCATCACAGAAGCCACCGCCGAGAGCGCGTAATGCTTGATCTTTTGAGGGCTACGACTATGAGGTGCCAGGATGGTCGGCTCGGCTTGCAAGCGTTCTCTAAAGGATGTGCTCAAATCGCGATGGATATGGTCCGGTTGACGTAAGGCATCACCGATCAAATGATAGGTCGCCCAATCTTGTCTAGTCTCGGGGTGTCGCTTGAGCTTATCGAAGAACGCATCCGCCTCATCCTCGAACATCTCGCCGTCCATCAATACTGATATTTCTTGTTTCATGCTTACCACCTCTTATCTTCGCTTGTTCCCAACAGTGGTCGCAGATTCGTGGCAACCACTTCGCGCGCCCTGAATATGCGCGACCTGACAGTACCGATCGGGCAATTCATCACTTCCGCGATCTCTTCATAACTCAAACCTTCGATCTCACGCAAAGTCAATGCAGTACGTAGATCTTCAGGGAGTTGCTGCAAAGATGCATTAACAACATCCACCACCTGCTTGCTCATCAACTCATTCTCAGGCGTCGCCACCTCATGCAACAACGATGCATCTTCAAAATCTTCCGCCTCTTCAGCATCAAAAGGCGTGCTGGTGGGCGCTTTTCTTCCTTGTGCCAGCAGATGATTCTTAGCTGTATTGATGCCGATACGGTAGAGCCACGTATAGAAGGCACTATCCCCCCTAAAAGCGGGTAATGCTCGATAAGCCTTGATGAACGCCTCTTGAGTCAGGTCTTCAGCTTCGGCTGTGTTGCGCACGAACCGCGAGATCAATCTTCCCAAACGGCGCTGGTACTTGACCACAAGCAACTCGAACGCGTGCTTATCGCCGCGTTGCGCGCGCTCCACCAGCTGTTGATCGATCTCCCTGTCACCCATCCCGTTTCCCGGTTTTATGTATATTGAGCCACTTGACGTGGCTGCCCAGTATAACTGGACGGGTGCATATCGTCAGCCTTGCCCGTAACGCGCGGATGGACAACAGTAAAAATATTTAGTTCATTTATCCGATCAGAAAGCCTAGATTTGCTATAGTCACAGCAATTTCAGTCACTCACTCTCAGCAACGTGTTGCGCTTTGACACTCTCATCATCGGTAGCGGACTTGCCGGACTCTCCTTGGCACTCAAGTTGGCCGACCGTCAAAAAGTCGGCATCGTCACCAAGAAAAATCTGTTGGATGGCGCCAGTGCGTGGGCGCAAGGCGGCATCGCAGCCGTACTTAGCCCTGAAGATAGTCTCGAAGAACATATCAATGACACCCAAACGGCAGGGGGCGGCCTATGCGACCCGATCACCACGCGCTTCGTAGTCGAACGTGGTGCGGCAGCCGTTAACTGGCTGATCGAACAAGGGGTACCGTTCTCCAAGGACGAGAACGGGAACAACGATTTCCATCTGACCCGCGAAGGCGGGCACAGCCGCCGTCGCATCATCCATGCGGCCGATGCAACTGGTAAAGCAGTCCAACAGACTCTCTCTGAGAAAGTCCTAGCACACCCCAACGTAACCGTTCTGGAACATCACATCGCAGTCGATCTGATCACTGGCAAAAAGATCGGGCTATCAGAACAGTCCTGCCTAGGCGCATACGTACTTGATTCGTCTTCGGGAGAAGTTAGAACCATCTCTGCAGACAACACGGTATTAGCGACTGGTGGCGCAGGCAAGGTCTATCTGTACACCACCAACCCCGATACTGCCACAGGCGACGGTATCGCCATGGGGTGGCGCGCAGGATGCCGCGTGTCGAACATGGAGTTCATGCAATTCCACCCGACCTGCTTGTACCATCCGCATGCGAAGTCATTCCTCATCAGCGAAGCAGTTCGTGGTGAGGGTGGCTTGCTGAAACTGCCTGATGGGACGCGGTTCATGCCTTGGCACGACGAACGCGCAGAGCTCGCGCCACGAGATATCGTGGCGCGCGCCATTGACTACGAGATGAAGAAGCGCGGAATCGATTGCGTCTACTTGGATATCTCACACCAGCCCGAATCGTTCTTGCGCGAGCACTTCCCCACGATCTACACGCGTTGTTTAGACCTAGGGATCGACATCTCCAAACAGCCCATCCCTGTCGTTCCGGCCATGCATTTCACTTGTGGTGGACTGATGACAGACCTCGCATCACGCACCGACATCAAAGACCTTTATGCTATCGGCGAAACTGCCAGTACTGGCCTGCATGGTGCCAATCGCCTAGCCAGCAATTCCTTGCTCGAATGCTTGGTATTTGCAGATGCTGCTGCGCAGGATATTTTAGGGAAGTCGTCCCGAACGGCACATACACTGCCCGCTTGGGATGAGAGTCGCGTCACCGATGCGGACGAACTGGTAGTGATCTCGCACAACTGGGATGAATTGCGTCGCTTCATGTGGGACTACGTTGGTATCGTTCGCACCACTAAACGCCTGCAACGCGCCCAACACCGCATCCGCCTTTTGCATGAAGAGATCAACGAGTACTACCGCAACTTCCATGTGACATCGGATCTGCTTGAACTACGTAACTTAGTGCAGACAGCAGATCTGGTCGTGCAAAGCGCATTGTCTAGACACGAAAGCAGAGGCTTGCACTTCAGCAAGGATTACCCGCTAACAATGAGCGAAGCTAAACCTACGATACTGACTCCTGTCGCTTAACACCCCACCTCAGCACGACTCGCAAACGTCGAAAGCTGTCAGCAGACATACAATCTTTCAGCAACACGATGCCACGATGGCCACCTTGCTCAAAACGCACGTTGAGCAAAACCACGAATGGCAAGATGACTCCCCCCGTTCCCAACTTACCAGTCAGATGTCGTCCATCGCGCAACAGCAACGAAATGGTGTTGTCGACCTCAAGACGAAACGCAACACAGGATGAATCGCTTGCCAATCTGGCATCCCTAATTAGCAGGAATGCACTTGCGAACAATACAAAAATTCCAAATACCACGCTGATCATTGGCGTTAAAGGCAATACGAATAGAGTCGCCAAAGATAGCAGGCAAGCAATAGAAATGAATAAGGTGAGATGGCTTGAAGAGCGTAGTTTGTAATGTCTTTGCAAACTTGCACTCATTCGTGCAATTGCCGATCAGAATACGATAGTAGAGATCAAGCCGATCACAACGAGCGCGATGATCGCCAACAGGATATAACCACCTCCATTGGCTGGCGGAGTTGTTTGGTTATAGGAGCGCGAAGCTGATGCGCTCTTCAAACTGACGTCGGCGCGAGCTGTGGGGGCCGCTCGATTGATGTCGTCCATGCTCGGACGAGCCATACGGAAAGTCTTGGACAATTCTTCGACATCCTCATCACTTGCAGTCATGGAAGCCAAGCGCATCGTCGCCTCCATCGAATCGAACGAGGTCGACAATCCCAAGGCTGATACCTGATTTGACTCATCCCCTGCCTCACCAGACAAAGAACCAGCATTATCAAAGTTAGTAGACTTTGATGGCTGGGGTTCAGAGTCAATCACCGAGGTGGTATTGGAACGGGGCAGCGAATCGCGGCAGGCGCGCAAATCATTCGCCAGATCACGCGCATTTTGATAGCGCGAATCCAAGTCCTTAGCCAATGCCTTGGCCACGATGAAATTCAACATCTCAGGCACATCGACGTTCATCGTACTAGGTGCGGCAGGGGCGGCATTCAGGGTCTGGTACATGATCGCGTTGACGTTCTCACCCATGAAAGGTGCCTGCCCAGTCAGCATCTCATACAGCATCACCCCCAGCGAGAAGATATCCGAACGTTGATCGGTCAATTTTCCCATCACCTGTTCAGGCGACATGTATTTTGGCGACCCCAAGACCATGCCGGTCTGCGTACGAACTGCCGCTGAAGCCATCCGTGCGATACCAAAATCGGTGATCTTCACATGACCATCACGTATCACCATCACGTTAGACGGCTTGATATCGCGATGGACGATCTCGTGCTCATGCGCATACGACAAGCCTAAAGCGACCTGCGAGATGATGTCTATCACCTGAGCGATCGGAAGAATTTTGTTGTCGTTCAAAATATCGCGTAGCTCGCGACCATGCAGGTATTCCATCGCGATGTAGGCGATATCATCTGTACGGCCCACATCGTAGATGGTCACGATATTTGGATGGCTGAGCCGCCCCGCCGCTTTCGCTTCTTGGTAGAAACGTGCTTCGTACTCTTCGCGCTCTTCTTGCGCCAAACTCAGATTGATCGTCTTGATCGCCACTTCACGATCAATGAGCGGATCCCTAGCCTTATAGACGACACCCATCGCCCCTTGGCCAAGCTCACTGATGATCTGATAACGTCCAAGCTCTTTAATCATATCCCCACTATCACTCTAACTACTTATCGAACTTATCTTTTACGTTCTTGAATACAGGCCCCCAGATCGGGTGCCCCGCTTCTGCTGCTGACAGATTGAAATCGGGATTGAGCTCCAAGATGTTCTTAAAATATTCCCTGCAACTCTTCTCATGTGAAGAGATACAACTGATGAAAGCCATATATTTGTTCGCCCGAATCCTCTGCGCACGGCTTGCCGACTTCGTCGCAAGAACAGCATCGAGCGAGTTCATTGAAGTCACGTAATTTCCTTCCTCATACTCTTTGACGGCGATCTCAAGCTTTTGCTCGACCTGATCCTTGCCAAACAATCTTATCCCTCCACCACCGTCATCACAGGTACTGACCACGTTGCAACCAGAAAATAACAGTGTGCTTAAGCCCACCAACAACCAACGTGACATCACACTCTCCTATTCAAACTTATTTGAAGCTATGTTTTATTTTTATCTTTTCACCAGGCTTGGCCTTGATGACTTCTTTGTACACTGGGAAACTAGAGTTCCTGATCTCCATCTTGTGTGTGCCTGCCACCACTTGCAACTCCAACAATGGCGGGCTAACACCTTGCAGTTTTCCATCTAGATATATCTCTCCCCATGGCAAGACAGCCAGACTGACGACAGCCGGACCGCCTGTCGTCTCGACCAAAGTGCGGACGCGAGAACTCTGCTTGACCCCCTGCACCTTCTTCTCACCTTCAGGAACGACTGGGGTGGCCACCACCGCAGATGCTGGCGTCACAACAGTCGGCTGTGTAGAAACGACTTGTTTTACGTTTGGCGCAACAGGACGATGAGCCAGTTTGTATATCCCCAAAACCATTGAAAACATAAGCACAGCAGATATACCCACCACTGTGGCCTTTTGAGTAACGGATGCTTTCCTAAAAGCATCGATACCCCGCCGCTCCCAAACAGCCACGTTATGAATGAATTCTTCCCAATATATCTTCGTTGTGGCGATCGCTTTGTGCCAGCCTGAGGAATGCTCGATCTCTTCCTTCAAAGCGACACTGCGCTGAGTAGAGGTGAAATCGCCCGGATACCCGATGGCATAGACTTCATGTTCACGCACATGCTTGTCGGTACGCGAACCTTGGTAATGGAACATGCCCGCATATTCTTGTGACAAGCGCGACACTGCATCGTAGTAAGAACGGGAAACAAGGATCTGACCAGGATCGGCGAATCCCATCACGCGTTGAGCCACGTTGATGCCGTCGCCAACGATATTCGGTTGCCCATTGATATCTTTGACCAAACGCACAGGCCCAAGATTGACCCCCATACGTACCAGCAAGGTGGGCTCCATACGCACCCCCTCTCCTAGGAGGCTGCTGCGCATACTCAATGCCGCTTGCAGGGCATCTTCGATATCACCCAAGAAGCTGATCGCTGCGCCATCACCCGTATCCAAGATGATGCGGTCATTGACTGGAACGTCGCGAATGGCGATAGACAGGAAGGCGTTGAAACGCTCCTTCAATGAAATTTGACCCGCGACCGACTTCTTAGAATATTCGACGATATCCAAGAAAAAGACGCTACAAATGATGGTCTTGTTGTTACGTTGTTCCATTTACCCTGTCCGGCACATCCAACTTGAGTGGATAAACCACATAAGAATCCTTTTTAACCCCTCGAATTCTAACGATTGTCTGGCTTTCTCGCCAGTTCATTTTTGCGCGGACGCACCCGCGTAAGCTTCTTTGCGCGCTCATTTTCTGACAGCTGCCGCGTATAACCTGCAGGCAGTCCGACCCACTCCAGAATGGCGCGCACCTGAGTCTCACCCAACTCATCCATCATCCCGCGCTTGATACGGGAGGGTAGGTTGATGATGCCGAAGCGGACACGCATCAAGCGGCTCACGGGCAACTCCAATGCCTCGAACGTGCGGCGCACTACTCGATTACGGCCTTCTTTCAACACCAGTCGATACCAATGATTGAAGCCTTCCCCGCCCTCGTCACTCAATTGCTCGAAGCGCACCACCCCATCTTCCAACTCGATGCCATCCTTTGTCATCTGACGCATCTGGGCGGGTGTCATCTCGCCTTGCACACGTACCGCGTACTCACGCTCCACTTCAAAACGCGGATGCATCAGGCGATTCGCCAACTCACCCGAAGTCGTGAATATCAACAACCCACTGGTATTGAAGTCTAAACGCCCGATAGCGATCCATTTCTGACCGCGTAGCTTGGGCAAGCTATCGAACACATTTGCGCGCCCCTTGGGATCGTCGCGACTGACGATCTCGCCTTCCTGCTTGTGATAGATCAGAACGCGCGGCAAAGCCTGCTCTTCTTCCAAGTGGAGCTTGATGATGCGGCCATCGACCATGACTTTATCGCCATCGATCACTCTGACTCCAAGGGTCGCCACCGCACCATTCACTGTCACACGACCTGCGCTGATCCACTCTTCCATCTCGCGACGCGACCCGATACCCGCTTGTGCAAGTACCTTCTGTAGGCGCTCGCCTGGAAGACTGCTTTCGATTTGTTCGGTCATTCCGTTACCGCTCTTCTTTCCAGCACTGCCTGTGCCAATGTCCCGCTATCTACATGCTCCAACTCGCCACCGACTGGCAATCCGCGTGCGATTCGCGACACTTTGATGCCATTCGCACGCAACATCGTCGCGATGTAATGTGATGTCGCCTCACCCTCGACTGTGAAGTTGGTCGCCAAGATGACTTCACACGACAGCTCCTGCGCACGTTTGAGCAAGCGCTCCAAAGGCAACTCACGTGCCCCCACACCATCCAATGGCGATAGACGCCCCATCAATACGAAATACATACCGCGATAGCACTGCGCCTGCTCCATCATCAGCAAGTCGGCGGGCATCTCCACGACACAGAGCAAATCATGCTCACGCCGCGTAGAACTACACAGCCCGCAAATTTCATCTTCGGAAAAGTTGTTGCATTTAGCGCAATGCTTGACGCTCTCTACAGCATGTTTCAGCGAATGCGATAGATGTAGTGCGCCCTGCCGATCTCTTTGCAACAGGTGATACGCCATACGTTGAGCTGATTTTGGCCCAACGCCCGGCAAACAACGCAAAGCGGCGATCAACTCTTCCAGACTGGAAGGAGATTTGATCAAAATGGCAAGCTCATTCCTGGTGGCAATTGTGCGGTGAAACCACTCATACGTTTTTGAGTCGTGTCAGCTGCTTTTTTATTCGCATCGCTGAATGCTGCGACGATCAAGTCTTCCAGCATCTCCTTGTCGTCCATCACGCTCTGATCGAGACTCACACGGCGCACTTCGTGCGCACAGGTCATCACCACTTTGACCATACCAGAACCCGACTGACCTTCCACCTCGATGGTAGCCAGTTCGTCTTGCGCCTTCTTCATATTGGCTTGCATCTGTTGCGCTTGCTTCATCAAGCCGCCCAATCCGCCCTTCATCATCGTCTCTTCCTCCAGTTACACGGGCCTGATAGACCCTTCGATCAATTGTGCGCCCAGTTTTGCCTGAGCTTCCCTTACAAAAATATCTTGTTTGATGGCGTCTTCAGCCTGCTGCTGACGCGTCTGCTTGACCTGCTGCTCGACTGCCGCAGGCGTAGCAACGTCTTTCGTCCCACCCAACTCCACGACCAACCTGAGCGGTTTAGCGAAATACTCACTCAAAGTCGATTGCAGCTTTTCTTGCGCCGACTTGTTGCTTTGCATGTGTTTGAACTGCGGCGCGAGATTGAGCACCATGCGCCCGTCCTCAAAGCTCGCGAGTACACAATTCTTCGCCAATTCTTTCGCCATCCCTTGCAAGTTGAGTTGCGACAGCAATGTATTCCAATCCAAGTCCGCCGCATTCACTGATTGCTGAACAAGAGCCACCTGCTGTACGTGCGCAGGTTCAGCAGCCACGTGCCTGGCAACACTAGGCACTATGGGCGCGGGAGATGATTTCACTGGCGCCGCACGTGGAACAGGTGATGTGACACTCGCCGTCGTCGCTTGCGTAGCGAAGGCCAACATACGCAGCAAAGTCATCGTAAAGCCCGCATATTCATCCGGCGCCAAGTCGATCTCATTACGCCCGTGGATGGCGATCTGATAATTCAGCTGTATCTCTTCGGGCGTGAACTGTTGCGCCAATTCCATCAGACGCGCACGCTCTGGCTCATCATCAGCGATCGCCTGCGGAATGGTCTGCGCTAGCGCGATGCGGTGTAGCAAAGTGGCCAAATCCTGCAAAGCAGCTTCGAATGCGATGCTACGAATCGCCATATCGTCGGCGATACGCAACAGCCCCGCACCATCACCCGCACGCAACAATTGCAACAAGTCGAACAGATAACCTTGGTCGATGGCACCCAGCATGGTGCGCACCAATGATTCATCCACTTTGCCCGATGAATATGCGATGGCCTGATCCATCAAGCTCAATGCGTCGCGCATACTGCCCTGCGCGGCACGCGCCACCAGATTCAGTGCGCCGTTCTCGAACGGGATATTCTCCTGCCCCAACACGTATTGCAGATGCGAAAGGATCAATGCAGGCGGCATCTGCTTCAGATTGAACTGAAGACAGCGCGACAACACGGTGACGGGGATCTTCTGAGGATCGGTGGTGGCCAGAATGAACTTCACGTGCGCAGGCGGTTCTTCCAGCGTCTTCAACATCGCGTTGAACGCCGACTTCGACAGCATGTGGACTTCGTCGATGATGTACACCTTGAAACGCCCACTGGACGGCGCATACAGCGCACTTTCCAACAGCTCTCGCATGTTATCGACCTGCGTGTTCGAGGCGGCATCCAACTCGATCAAGTCAACGAAACGTCCGCTATCGATCTCAGTACAGGCACTACACACACCACACGGCGTAGCAGTGATACCAGATTCACAATTCAGGGATTTTGCGAAGATACGGGCGATGGTGGTCTTACCCACTCCGCGCGTACCTGTGAAAAGATAGGCATGATGCAGACGATTCTGCGAGAGTGCATTGGTCAATGCCTGAACGACGTGCTCTTGCCCCGCCAATTGTGCGAAGCTCTTCGGACGCCATTTGCGTGCTAACACTGATGTTGCCGACATATCGCCCACCTATAACGTATCGAGTGAAACACCCTCGAAAATAAGGAGGCGAGCCTTACCCCCGGCACTTGCACCGCTTGGCTGTGGCTGCTTCCTTCCGGACCTGACCAGGTTCACCAAAGTGCAATGCGGGGAGACCCGCCAAACTTTTTCAGCCTACTGCGCGCCACGATAGCTGCGTTGCTCGACCGCTCGAAATCCTCGTGTACCTCCGAGTACACTCCGGTTTCTCCCGCTCTCACGCCTTGCTCTCCTGTCGCTCGCTACGGCTGTAAAATCATTGATACGAACTACTAAATCTGTTTGACCGGTATCATCCCGATCCGCTTCTTCCATTCCGCCGGCCCGGTCTCGTGCACCGAGCGCCCTTGCGTATCCACTGCCACCGTCACCGGCATGTCCTCCACCTCGAACTCGTAGATGGCTTCCATACCCAAGTCTGCGAAGGCGACCACTTTTGCGCTACGTATCGCTTTCGACACCAGGTAAGCCGCGCCTCCCACTGCCATCAGATACACCGCTTCATGTTTCTTGATGGCCTCCAACCCAGCCTTGCCACGCTCAGCCTTGCCAACCATCCCGATCAAGCCAGTCTGCGCCAACATGGTCTCGGTGAACTTGTCCATGCGTGTCGCCGTCGTCGGTCCTGCCGGCCCCACAACTTCATCACGCACCGGGTCAACGGGGCCGACATAGTAAATGAATCGACCGTTAAAATCCACGTCAGACGGGAGTTTCTCGCCCTTTGCCAGCATATCCACGATACGTTTGTGCGCTGCGTCTCGACCTGTCAATAATTTGCCCGAGAGCAGCAAAGTGTCGCCCGGCTTCCATTGTTTGATGTCTTCACGCGTCACTGTATCGAGGTTGATGTGACGCGCATCCGCTGCGGGATGCCAGTGCACGTCAGGGTAATCCTCGATCTTAGGTGGGGTGAATGTCGCCACACCACTACCATCCAACTCAAAATGCGCATGTCGTGTGGCCGCGCAGTTGGGAATAAGGGCGATGGGCTTAGAAGCCGCGTGGGTCGGATAATCAAGAATCTTCACATCCAGCACCGTAGTCAGACCGCCCAAGCCTTGCGCACCGATACCGAGCGCGTTCACCTTATCGAATATCTCGATGCGCAACTCTTCGATGCGATTCCTCGCACCACGCGCCTTGAGCTCGGTCATATCGATGTCTTCCATCAACGCTTCTTTCGCCAGCAACACCGATTTCTCCGCTGTACCTCCGATACCAATACCCAACATCCCCGGCGGACACCAGCCCGCCCCCATACCCGGCAGTTGATTCAATACCCACTCCACGATGTCATCACTGGGATTGAGCATCGCCATCTTGGATTTGTTCTCCGAGCCACCACCTTTGGCCGCGATACGTACGTCCACTTTATCGCCTGGTACCAACTCAAAGTGAACAACGGCAGGCGTGTTATCACCTGTGTTCTTGCGACGCCCCGCAGGGTCAGCCACGATAGAGGCGCGCAACACATTGTCCGGTAGCAAATAGCCTTTGCGCACACCTGCATTCACCATCTCAGTGATGCTCATGGTCGCATCTGCCCAGTGCACGTCCATGCCGACACGCACGAAAGCCACCACGATGCCGGTGTCCTGACAGATAGGCCGTTTACCCAGCGCACACATACGCGAGTTGGTCAGTATCTGCGCCATCGCATCCTTCGCAGCCGGCGATTCCTCACGCTTGTAGGCAGCTGCCAGCGCTTGCACGAAGTCTTGTGGATGATAGTAGGAGATGAATTGCAAGGAGTCGGCGACGCTATCGATGAAATCCTGCTGGCGGATGGTAGTCATGGCGAGGTCTCTAAAAATGGGTGCGTGGATTATGGGAGCGTGAGCATTCAGCGTCAAACGGTTAGAATGCGCGCCCGCCCAGACCAAGGCAAACAAGATTCACGGTACTAGACATGGCAATCCAATGGTTCCCCGGACACATGACCGCCGCCCGCAAGAAGGCGACGGAAACCATGGAGCGCATCGATGTCGTCATCGAGGTGCTGGATGCACGCGTGCCAGAAGCGGGTAGCAATCCTATGCTTCGCGAGATGCGCGAACACAGGCAGCGACCTTGCCTGAAGGTATTGAACAAAGCAGACCTCGCCGATCCTGCCGCCACTAAGGAATGGCTGGACTATTTCAATAGTCAGAAGAATATGAAGGCCATCGCCCTCTCCTGCAAGAAACCGGGGGAGGCTGCGAAGATTCCCAAACTATGCTTGCCGCTAGCACCGCATCGCGGCACGACGCTAAAGCCTCTGCGCATGATGGTGATGGGCATCCCGAACGTGGGCAAATCCACTTTCATCAATGCTGTACTCAAGCGCCGAACCGCCAAGGTGGGCGATGAACCTGCCATCACAAAGAACCTGCAATTCTTCGAACTCAACGACCACATGCAGCTTGTCGATACCCCGGGCATGATGTGGCCGAAGATCGAATACGAGAGCGATGGCATGATGCTCGCTGCCAGCAACTTGATCGGGCGCAACGCCTATGACGAAGGCGAAGTGGCCACCTTCCTTGGTGACTTGTTGATGCAACGTTATGCGACGCAGGTGCAGCAACGCTACACATCGGTAACGCATGAAATGGATGGTGTCTCGCTCATTGAGACCATTGCGCAACAACGTGGCTATCGCATCCGTGGACAAGAGCCTGATTTCGAAAAAGCAGCAATGACGCTGTTGCAAGACTACCGTACTGGGACACTGGGACAGATCAGCCTAGAAACCCCTGCTTCGCGTGCGGCCATGATTCAAACTAAATTAGTTCCCGCTTATAATCCCCTCCATTCTGACTCCTGATCGTCTCGAATGCCGCTAGTACGTATCGCCCTTTTGCTTGCCAGCATCACGCTATCTGGATGTAGCACCCTGCATCTCAGCGCCTATACGTTGGACAAAGACCCGCTCGAACCCTTCAATCGCAAGATCTATGTCTTCAATGACACGCTAGACCAAGCGGTCGTCAAACCCGTCGCGCAGGGTTACGCCGAGATCGTTCCCAGTCCTGCGCAAACGCTGGTGAACAACTTCTTCTCCAACTTGGATGATGTGACGGTCACCGCGAACGATTTGCTTCAACTTAAATTCAAGCAAGCTGCCAGCGATGGCAGCCGTGTGCTGTTCAACTCCACGTTCGGCATCCTTGGATTCCTCAACGTGACCGACCGCTTGGAGAAACACAACGAAGACTTTGGTCAGACCCTAGGTTATTGGGGGATGCACAGCGGCCCTTATCTGATGCTGCCACTGCTAGGCCCAAGCTCTTTCCGCGATGGGATCGGTTTGTACGGCGATAGTTATGTCAGCGTCATTGGCAACACGACACCGACCACCTCACGTTATGCCGCTTATGCCGCAGAAGGATTGAACAAGCGTGTGAATCTACTCGACCAAGAAAAGGTCTTAGATGATGCAACGATCGACCGCTACAGCTCTCTGCGCGACTTCTACCTACTGCGTCGACAAAGTCTGGTGTATGACGGCGATCCACCGCGTGTGAAATATGACGACGAAGACGAAGAGGAAGCACCATAAAAAACGGCGGGTTCAACCCGCCGTTTTTATTTGTATGACCTAGCTTCGATCACTTAGCGTTACGCAATGCCTCGATACGCTCATCCAAAGGTGGATGGGTCATGAACAACTTGGAGAAGCCACCGCCACCCGAGATAGCTTGAGCGGCCATGTTCTTCGGTAACGCCGCAGCTTCTTCATGGTTACCTTTCAAGCGCTCCAAAGCAGCGATCATCTTTTGGCGTCCCTCCAAGCTTGCCGCACCCGCATCCGCACGGAACTCACGTTGACGCGAGAACCACATGACGATGATGCTAGCCAGCACGCCCAAAATCAACTGTGCGGCGATCTCAGCCACGAATGCGCCGATACCAGGGCCATCACGGCCATCGTTCTTCAATAAGACGCGGTCGACGAAATAGCCGAACAGCTTGGCGAAAAACACCACGAAAGTATTCACCACACCTTGAATCAGGGCTAAGGTAACCATGTCCCCGTTCGCCACGTGGCTCACTTCATGCGCCAACACAGCTTCCGCTTCGTCTTTACTCATCGCGTGCAGCAAACCTGTGCTCACTGCTACCAAGGCATTGTTTCGATTCCAGCCGGTCGCGAAAGCGTTCACATCGGGCGCATCGTAGATCGCCACTTCTGGCATACCGATTCCCGCAGCCGCGGCCTGGCGGCGCACGGTATCCACCAACCAACGTTCTGTTGCGTCTTGAGGCACCTCAATGACTTGCGCACCGACGGATTGTTTCGCCATCCATTTGGACATCAATAGGGAAACGATAGAACCCGCAAAGCCGATCACAGCCGACAACGCCAACAACGAACCAAAGTTGATGCCGCCGTTCGCATCCATCCAGCGATCCACGCCCAACAGACGCAAAGTGATGCTGATGACCACCAGAACGGCGATATTGGTCAAAAGGAACAAAAAGATACGTTTCATGCAACCCTCTCCAAAGTTAAGTTCACGGCGCTCAGTTTAACAAACTTCCCATGCCGCTCGGTTCGCTACATGGGGGAGGTTTGAGCCTATTTCAAGCCCTGCATCTGAGCGTAAGTGTTATGAGAAGTTCGCTTCATCTAAACATAAATTTCAAACGTAATCCGAATTCAGACGTGCGGTTCTCTGGCTCCGAAAAGAAATACCAAGCGGTGGATCCATTTTTGGTGATGGGTTTTAAGATTGCATCGGACTCTTTGATACGCCAGATATTCAAGAATGGGCCAAACGCCCAATCGTCCATCTCGTACATCATGTCAGCTCGCAGCCCGAAACCTGAATCCTGCCCATTCGTCACATCGGGAGCGCTGCTATATCCAGAGTGGCCGATCAAATCAGAAAGATGTGTCACCTGCCTACCACTCAATAAATGATCGAACTCCAAGGTCGTCGCCAGCACAGCAGACTCATCCAACTTGAACCGATGAGTCAAACCGATAGGGACGTAGAGATAATTGCTCTCGCGCCGATATCCGATCGCGCCACTACTGCTATAGCCACGCAGATCGTTGAATAGGTAACGGTAGCCTATGCCAATGAACGGAGAGTACATGGCATTCCCTCCTTGGATATCCAGCCCGATCAGCCCCCTGGCATCAAGATACCAATCAGGGGTGCTCGGTTGGTAACCAGAGCCCACATAATCAACACTGCCGTAGGCGAAGCGCACATCGTCTTTGATGAACCACTCACCGTTCAGCGTCTTTGCGCCTAAGTGATTCACGCCGAACTTGTCTCCCTTATTGCTCATCCCCAAAGAGGGCTCCTCATAGCTGTAGGAAGAAACTGAAATTCCGAGTTCATTCCCATTGCTCGTCTTAATGGTTGGGCTTTCAGCGTGTGCTATAGGTGTAAGCAACAATGTGGTGATGAAGAACAAGAACGACGTGAAGAAATGTTGTTGTGACAAGTTCATATTGGATGGATTCTCTGCTAAGAGGTGACACCCTAGCCCGCCCATCAACCCCGGTCAATATGCAGCACAAAAGAAAAACCGATGCGGCTTGTAGCTCGCATCGGCCTTGTTTGAAAAAAACTAAAGCTACCAGCCTGATTCGCGTTCTGGCGTAGCGGTGATCTTGTGAATGGACAAGTCGGCACCGTTGAACTCTTCTTCCGCATCAAGGCGAATGCCGACAAATTTCTTCATCAAGCCATACACGATGAAGCCGCCAGCGAGGGCGATGCTTACCCCCATCAGCGTGCCGATGAGTTGCGACATGAAGCTCACCCCTCCGATCCCTCCCAGCGCTTTTGCCCCAAAGATGCCAGCGGCGATACCGCCCCATGCGCCGCACAGTCCATGCAATGGCCACACACCGAGCACGTCATCGATCTTCCAGCGATTTTGTGTCAACGTGAACATGACGACGAACAATGCGCCTGCGATACCACCTACGAACAGTGCCCCAATGGGATGCATCAAGTCGGACCCCGCGCAGACGGCGACCAAGCCAGCCAATGGGCCGTTATGTACGAAGCCAGGGTCGTTCTTACCCAACCACAGGGCCGTGAGTGTGCCGCCCACCATCGCCATCAGCGAGTTCACAGCCACGAGGCCGCTGATGCCAGTGATGGTCTGGGCTGACATGACGTTGAAGCCGAACCAACCAACCGTCAGTATCCAAGCGCCGAGCGCCAAGAACGGGATGCTGGAAGGAGGGTGTGCAGAAACTCGCCCTTCTTTGTTGTAGCGTCCACGGCGCGCGCCGAGCAGTAGCACGGCGGCCAAACCGATCCAACCACCCACCGCATGCACCACGACCGATCCAGCGAAGTCATGAAAGCTCGCACCAAAACTCGCCTTCAACCACTCTTGGATACCGTAGTGGTTATTCCACGCGATGCCCTCGAAGAATGGATAGACGAAACCAACCAACATGAAGGTCGCTGCGAGTTGCGGATTGAATTTTGCGCGTTCTGCGATGCCACCCGAGACGATGGCGGGAATGGCTGCTGCGAAAGTCATCAGGAAAAAGAATTTGACAAGGTCATATCCGTTCTTCTGGGCAAGTTGCTCTGCCCCGACGAAAAAATCAACGCCATAAGCGATGCTATAGCCGATGAAAAAATACGCTAATGTAGAAACGGCTAGGTCGCTGAGAATCTTCACCAAAGCATTCACTTGGTTCTTCTTGCGCACTGTACCCAGTTCGAGGAAAGCGAACCCTGCGTGCATCGCAAGCACCATGATGGCGCCTAATAAAACGAATAGAACGTCACTGCTGAATTTCAACTCTTCCATGCTGCTCTCCTAATGTGCGAACGGCATACAGCCAGCAAGAACCGTTCCCAACTTATAACCACTTGAAATATAAAGGGTCGAATATTGAAACGACGAACACATGAGGAATGAATGAGCCGAAACGGTGCGCTTTATAGGTGCTGCACCACCGTTTCGCACCAATCAGGTGCGTGACGTCATCGCCAATCTTTTAGATGTTTTTCCAACCAGAACAAACCAACGATGGTCTTGCCGTCAGTTATCTTGCCCACACGTATCCACTCGATGGCATCACTCAAAGAGAGCTCGAACACTTCGAGGAACTCGCCTGCATCCAGTTTGCTACCTTGATGTGTCAGACCACGCGCAATGAAGTATTCCAAACGCTCGTCAGAATAACCGATGCATGGGAATGCAGTGGTGAGGTGCATCCACTCGCGCGCCACATAACCCGTCTCTTCTAACAATTCACGTTGCGCAGTGACTAGGATGTCTTCCCCTTTGTCGATCTTGCCCGCAGGCAACTCGATGAATTCTTGACGCGGTGGGTAACGGTATTGGCGCTCCATCAGCAGATTGCCGTTGTCCAACAACGCCAGCATGACGACTGCTCCTGGATGAACCAGATATTCGCGACTACTGGTCGAACCATCGGGTAGCAGCACGCTGTCTTTACGTACTTCGAGGAAACCACCGTTGTAGATGAGTTCGCTGTCGATCTGTTTTTCGGTGAGGTCCATTTCTACTCCCTACAAAGCAATACTCCCGCCGTAGCGGGAGTATCTGTTCATTGAATCGTTGTTATCAATGCAGCAGCAAAGACTGTTGCACCGCCACCGCACACACCGACATCAAGGCGCCGGGCAAGATACCCAAGGCCAACACCGCAAGGCCGTTGATAGAAATGAGTAAGGCGCTGTCTGGCTGCACGTAGATCTTCTCGTGGCTCTCTGGCGCATCGAAGTACATCAACTTGACGATGCGCAGGTAGTAGAACGCACCGATTAGCGAGAACAGCACGGCCATGATGACCAGCGGGATGTGCCCTGCTTGAACGGCTGCGTTCAACACAGAGAATTTGGCGTAGAAACCAACCGTAGGTGGAACGCCCGCCATGGAGAACATCAGCAACATCATCATGAATGCCAACCAAGGGCTACGTTGATTGAGTCCTTTGAAATCATTGATGCTGTCCGCTTCAAAACCTTCTCGCGACAACAGCATGATCATGGCGAATCCGCCCAAGCTCATCAGCACATAGACCACGGCGTAGAACATCGCCGCGCCATAGCCTTCGATGGAACCGCTCAAGACACCGATCAACATGAAGCCCATGTGCGCGATGGTGGAGTAAGCGAACATGCGTTTCAGATTGGTCTGCGCGATCGCGGTGATGTTACCGACCGCCATCGACAACACAGCCAGCACCATCAACATACCTGCCCAATGGATCATCATCGGCTGCAATGTCTCGACCAAGATGCGCATGACGAAAGCGAACGCAGCCAACTTAGGCGCTGATCCGATGAACATGGTCATCGCTGTCGGCGCACCGTGATAAACGTCGGGCACCCACATATGGAAAGGAACTGCACCAAGCTTGAACGCCAAACCCGCCACCAAGAACGCGAGGCCGAACACCAACAGCGAGACATTAGGTGTGCCGTGAGCGATGACGTTGGAGATCGTTTGGATATCGAGCGAACCTGTCGCGCCGTAGATCATGGACATGCCGTACAACAGAAAACCAGAGGCCATCGCCCCCAGAATGAAATATTTCATCGCGGACTCTGTAGCAGTAGCAGAATCGCGTTGCAAGGCGACCATCGCGTACAGACTCAGTGCAAGGATCTCGAGTCCCATATAGAGGGTGACGAAGTTGCTGGCAGAGATCATCACCATCATGCCCAGTGTGGACAGCAACACCAAGCTGAGGAATTCGCCGGAGAACAATCCGCGTGTGATGAGGTAGCTACGGGAGTACACCAACATCATGGAGACCGCCAGATACGTCAACAACTTGAGCACGTCGGCCATCAAGTCATCAACGAACATGTTGTTGAATAGGTGGGCAACGCCATACTCGTGCGTCGCTACCGTGATCAAGGAGCAGCCTAGCAACGTCATTTGCACCAACAGGTACGTCATGGTTCTTGTCTTGCCTGGGATGAGCACATCCAGAACCAAGATCACGCTCAACATGATGAGCATGAATATCTCAGCGTAGGCGGGGAATAATGTGGAGATATAAGTCATGACTTCCTCTTAGATTTTTGAGCGTGCCAAGTGGACCAACAGGTCGTTCACCGAAGCATGCATGATCTCGCTCAAAGGCAATGGATACAGACCCATCACCAACACGCTGATCGCCAATACTGCCATCACTAAAATCTCTCGCGCACCGATGTCATGCAGATGCTTCACATGGTCGTTCGCGACTGCGCCGAACACGACGCGCTTATACATCCACAAGGTGTAGGCTGCGCCGAACACCAGCGTGCTGGCAGCAGCGAAGGCATACCAGAAGTTCACTTTGACCGCGCCCATGATGACCATGAACTCACCTACGAAACCGCTGGTGCCTGGCAAGCCGCTGTTCGCCATCGCGAACAACATGAAGAAGGCTGCGAACACAGGCATGGTATTCACGACACCACCATAGTCCACGATCTGACGTGAATGCACGCGGTCATACATCACACCGATACACAAGAACAGTGCACCAGCCACGAAGCCGTGCGAGATCATCTGCAACAACGCGCCTTCCATACCGTAGGCATTGAAGATGAAGAAGCCAAGGGTGACGAAGCCCATGTGGGAGATGGATGAATACGCGATCAACTTCTTCATGTCGGCTTGCGTCAATGCGACCAAGCCGATGTACACCACCGCGATCAGCGACAGCGCAATCATGAATCCTGCCAACTCATGACTCGCATCAGGCGCGATAGGCATTGAGAAGCGGATGAAGCCGTAGGCACCCACCTTCAACATGATCGCGGCCAGCACCACCGAACCACCGGTTGGCGCTTCTACGTGTGCATCTGGCAACCAAGTATGGACGGGAAACATCGGCACCTTCACCGCGAAGGCGAAGAAGAAGGCGATGAAGATGAGGATCTGCGCATCCAACGGGATTGGCAGTTGGTGGTAATCCAAGATGGAGAAGCTGCCACCTGAATGCAGGTAAAGGTACAAGAACGCAACCAACATCAACAGTGAGCCGAGCAAGGTGTAGAGGAAGAACTTGACTGCCGCATACACGCGATTCGGACCACCCCACACACCGATGATGAGGAACATCGGGATCAGCATCGCTTCCCAGAACACGTAGAACAGCATCGCGTCCAGTGCAGCGAACACGCCGTTGATGAGTCCGGACATCACCAAGAAAGCCGCCATGTATTGCGCCACACGCTTCTCGATGACTTGCCAACCTGCGATCACCACGATCACGGTGAAGAAGCTGTTGAGCAGAATGAACAGCATCGAGATGCCGTCCACGCCCAAGTTGTAGTGAATATTGAAGTGGCGGATCCACTCCTTCATCTCGACGAACTGCATCGCGCTCGTCATGCGATCGAAGCCCGTATAGAGCGGTATCGTCACCAGCAACCCTAACACCGAACCTACGAGCGCGATGATTCGTGCCAAAGGCGCGTTACGGTCGTTGCCAGTCGCCAACACCAGCAGACCAAAGATGATGGGGAGCCAGATGGCGACGCTTAACAGTGGATATCCAAAAATCATGCTTATTCCTTCAGTTCTTCTCTAGTGCTGCGTCATTAGAACCAAGTACGTACCGTCAACAGGAGCGATACCCCGACGATCATCCAAAACGCATAGTGGTAGACATAGCCAGTTTGGAAACCGCGCAACACGCCCGAGAACATACCGACCACTTTTGCTGAACCATTGACGAAGAAACCATCGATCAGTTTGACGTCGCCGAATTTCCACAAGTAGCGACTCGCACCGCGTGCGCCACCAGCAAAGAACCAGTCGTTGAAACGATCGAAGTAGTACTTTTGATCGAGCAGGGTGTACACCCAAGAGAATCTCTTTTGGATGAGCGCAGGGATCTCTGGACGCTTCAGGTACAGGAACCATGCCGATGCCACGCCAGCAACCGCCAACCAGAACGGCAAGGTCGTCATGCCATGCAAAGCCATTCCCACTGCGCCTTCGTAGTGCTCATACATCTCATGCATCGCGGGATGATTGTCCGAGATGAAGATGGCATCACCGAAGTAATCCGTGTGTAGGAAAGTGCCGATGGTGAAGAAACCGATCGCTACCGAGGGGATCGCCAACAAGATCAAAGGCAAGGTGATGACCCATGAAGTCTCATGCGGCTTTTGACCTGGAGCCAAGCCGTGATGCTCATCATGACCGTGGTCGTCATGACCGTGATGGGCTTTACCGAATCGTTCTTCGCCGTGGAACACGAGGAAGTACATGCGGAAGGAGTAGAAGGCGGTGACGAACACGCCAGCGACCACCGCAAAATACGCAAAGCTAGAGCCGGGAATGTTGGTCAGTTGAACGGCCTCAATGATGCTGTCCTTGGAATAGAAGCCCGAGAAGAACGGCGTACCGATCAAGGCTAGCGAACCGATCAAGGACGTGATCCAAGTGATAGGCATGTATTTACGCAAGCCACCCATGTTGCGGATGTCCTGATCATGGTGCATCGCGATGATGACCGAACCAGCGGCCAAGAAGAGCAACGCTTTAAAGAATGCGTGAGTCATCAAGTGGAAGATGGCACCGGTATACATCGAAGCGCCCAACGCGACGGTCATGTAACCCAGTTGTGACAAAGTCGAGTACGCAACGACACGTTTGATGTCGTTCTGGATGATGCCCAAGAAGCCCATGAACAAAGCTGTGATGGCTCCGATGATCAACACGAAGGACAGTGCGGTATCCGACATCTCGAACAGTGGCGACATACGCGCCACCATGAAAATACCTGCTGTCACCATGGTCGCCGCATGGATCAGCGCTGAGATCGGTGTCGGACCTTCCATCGAATCTGGCAACCAAACGTGCAAGGGGAACTGAGCACTCTTACCCATCGCGCCGATGAACAGCAAGATACAGATGGCTGTGATCAGGTTCCAAGAGACGCCGGGGATAGGCGCTAGATCGTTGGCATAGTTGTGTGCATTGGCGAACACGGTCTGGTAGTCCAACGTACCGAATACCATCAACACCAGCGCGATACCCAACAAGAAACCGAAGTCACCCACACGGTTGACCAAGAAGGCTTTAAGGTTGGCATAGATCGCTGTCGGTTTGGTGTACCAGAAACCAATGAGTAGATAAGAAACCAGACCCACGGCTTCCCAACCGAAGAACAATTGCATGAAGTTGTTCGCCATCACCAGCATCAGCATGGAGAAGGTGAACAAGGAGATATAGCTGAAGAAACGTTGATAACCCGGATCTTCTTCCATGTAACCGATGGTGTAGATATGCACCATCAAGGACACGAAGGTGACCACCAACATCATCGTGACAGTCAATTTATCGATCAAGAAGCCGACTTGGAAGCTGGTATCACCCGAAGTGAGCCAAGTGTAGATCGGGCCATTGAAGGTATTGCCCGCCAACACATCATTGAAGATCGCTAAAGATGCGAAGAAAGATACGGCGACCAATGAGATCGTGATGCGATGAGACCACGTACGTCCCAGCAACTTGCCGAACAGACCTGCGGCGATGGCACCCAATAGTGGGGCCAGCGGAACGATCAGATACAGACTATGCATATCCATGTGCATCAACCTTTCAAAGTACCCAGATCATCCACGTTGATCGTACGCAGATTACGGAACAGCACGACGAGGATCGCCAGACCGATGGCCGCTTCAGCCGCAGCCACCGTCAGAATGAAGAACACGAACACCTGCCCCGCCGCGTCGTTCAGGTAGTGTGAGAACGCGATGAAATTGGTGTTCACCGCCAATAGCATCAGTTCGATCGCCATCAGCAACACGATGAGGTTCTTACGATTGAGGAAGATACCGACCACGCTGATCGCGAACAGTATCGCGCCCAACACCAGATAATGCGACAGGCTCAATTGCAACATGGCATCCCCTTATTCAGCAGCGTGAGCACTTGACTCACCCGCCTCTTGTTTTTTCACGGACGGCACCGACACGATGCGCACGCGATCATTACGCTTCACATTCACTTGCTTGCTTATGTCTTGCGTCTTGGTGTCGCGACGGCGACGGAAGGTCAAAGCGATCGCCGCGACCATCGCGACTAGCAACAACACTGCGGCCAATTCGAATGGATAGACGTAATCGGTATAGATCAAACGGCCCAACTCTTTGGTGTTGCTGTAATCCGCCGCATGCTTGACGGCAGTCATGCCCGCACCGGTCGATTCATCTCCCAACACATACACCATCTGCACCACGATCAATGCGGCCAACATGGCGCCAACGGGCAGCCACTGCCAGAATCCTTTGCGCAATTGCTCCAAGTTGATATCCAACATCATCACCACGAACAGGAACAACACCATCACCGCGCCGACGTACACCAGCACCAAGGTGATCGCGAGGAACTCGGCTTCCAACAACAACCAGATGCCGGCACTGCTGACAAAGGCCAATACCAAGAACAACACCGCATGCAAAGGGTTGCGTGCTGTGATGACGCGCAAGGCCGCGAACACGGTCACTGCGGCGAACAAATAGAACAGGATGGTTTCAAAGTTCATGTGGTGTCCTCAATTTACCGATACTTGGCATCGGCGGCGCGGTCTTTAGCGATCTGCTCTTCGTGCTTATCGCCCACAGCCAACAACATCTCTTTGGTGTAATACAAGTCGCCGCGCTTCTCGCCGTGATACTCGTAGACGCGTGTCTCGACGATGGCATCGACGGGGCATGACTCTTCACAGAAACCACAGAAGATGCACTTGGTCAGATCGATGTCGTATTGGGTCGTGCGACGCGAACCATCGGCACGTTCTGCCACTTCGATCTTGATGGCCAACGCAGGGCACACCGCTTCGCACAACTTACAAGCGATGCAACGCTCTTCGCCATTGGGGTAACGACGCTGTGCGTGCAAGCCACGGAAGCGGAAGCTCTGTGGCGTCTTCTCTTCCGGGTACTCGACAGTGATGTGGCGCGCAAAGAAATACTTGCCCGTTACTGACATGCCTTTGAGTAATTCCAGCAGCAGGAAACTCTTAAAGAAATTGATTAGTTTATTCATGTTGTGTCCCTAGATATCCTGTCCTTGACCGCTTACCACAGCCAATAGGGAGTCTGCATCCACGCCGCGACAACCACGACCCAGATCAGCGTAAGTGGAATGAACACCTTCCAACCCAGACGCATCAACTGGTCATAGCGATAGCGCGGGAACGTTGCACGGAACCACAGGAAGATGAACAACATCGCGGACATCTTGCCCAGCATCCAGATCAATCCTGGTATCGCATCGGTCAATTCACCCAACACAGGCCATCCATGGAAAGGATTGAGCCAACCACCCAAGAACATCACCGATGTCATCGCGGCGATCAAGATCATGTTGGCGTATTCCGCCAAGAAGAAGATGGCGAAACCCATGCCGGAATATTCAACGTGGAAGCCCGCCACGATCTCGGACTCTCCTTCAGCCAAATCGAACGGTGCACGATTGGTCTCCGCCACACCTGCGATGAAATACACCACGAACATCGGGAACAGCGGAATCCAATACCACCCAAGCATGCCTGCATGGTGCGATTGGCCGCGCACAATCTCGCCAAGGTTCATGCTCTGCGCTGCGAGCAACACGCACACCAGAGCGAAGCCCATCGCCAATTCGTAAGAGACGATCTGTGCTGCTGAACGCAATGCACCCAAGAACGCATACTTGGAGTTGGACGCCCAGCCCGCGATGATGATGCCGTACACACCCAGCGACGTCATCGCCAGCAGATACAGCAATCCCGCGTTCGCATTGGACACCGCGCCGCCATCGAAGAACGGCACGACTGCCCATGCCGCCAACGCAGGCGCCAGCGCCAGTACGGGCGCCGCCACAAACAAGAATTTATTGGAACCGTTAGGAATGATGAATTCTTTGGTCAACAACTTGAGGCCATCGGCGACCGGCTGTAGCAAGCCCCAGTAACCGACACGGTTCGGACCTGGACGGATCTGCATGAAACCGAGTACCTTGCGCTCAGCCAAAGTCAGGTAAGCCACGCCGCCCATGATAGGAAGAATGATCACCATGATCTTGATGGCGGTCCAAACTGGTAGCCACACAGGTCCAAGTAGGTCCTGCCCCAGCAATTGTAATGTTTGTAGCAGCTCCATCATGCGCGCTCCACTGTGATCGTTCCGAACATCGCACCCAGTGCTGCGGTCGCTGAATGACCTGCCGCGACTCGCACCACGCCCTTGGGCAACTTATCGTCGGCACGGCACGCCAACTTGACGCTACCTGAGCCTTGGCTGACTTTGACGTTCATGCCAGATTTCACACCGATGTTGTTCAACTCTTCGCTATGCATCCATGCCTGCGGGGTCGCGGCATCAGCCGTCGCTTGCAAGGGTGCAGAACGGCGCACGACCGCATCCGTTACATAGATAGGCACATCACTCACTCGCTGCATACCCGATACAGAAGGAGCAAGCTTCACTTCGATGCCCGTGATCGCGTTGTTCAATCTAGCCGCGACATCCACACCTTTGAGTGCTTCATCACGAACTGCCTCTGATGTATCGAAATCGAATCCGTCGACCTTGAGTAGATTGCCCAACACACGCAACACCTTCCAAGCAGGACGCGCCTCACCCAAAGGTTTCACTGCACCCTTGAAGCTCTGTACGCGACCTTCGGTACTGATGAACGTACCCGACGTCTCAGTGAACGGTGCGACAGGCAACAACACATCGGCATAATCCAGTGCTTTATTCTTATAGGCGGTCAATACGATGACCGTATCCGCAGACTGCAAAGCGGCCATGGCTTGCTGTGGGTTAGCACAATCCAACTCTGCCTCGACGTTCAGCAAGACGTAGGCTTTGCGCGGTGATGCCATCATGGATGCTGCATTCATGCCCTTTGCACCCGGCGTGGCCTGTGCGATATATCCACCGACGCTATTCGCTGCGTCACCCAAGAAACCGAACTTCCCTTGTGTCGCAGTCGCGATCTGTTGCGCCAATGTCTGAAGTTGAGCAGCCTGAGGATGTTGTTGCGCGAAGTTGCCCAACAACACGGCGACGCGTTCTCCACTGACCAAACTTCCTGCGATCCCTTCGGTTTGCTTCGTCGCAACGGCTTGTGCCACTTGCGACAAGGTATTTACTAGAGCATCGGGAGCTACGATAGCCTTGTGCGCGACATGCATCTGCTGATCGTCATCCACTGAATGGATGAGGCTGACTTGCATTCCTTTTTTCACTGCTTGGCGGATACGTGCCGCCAATACGGGGTGGTCCTTACGCAGGAAGCTGCCCACGATCAAGAGACGATCCGCACGACTGATGTCTGCAACAGACATCCCCAACCACGGCGCACCTTGTTGCTTGCCATCGGCACTGAAGTCGGACTGACGCAAACGGAAATCTACGTTGTCGCTACCCATGCCGCGCATGAGTTTCTGTAGCAGGTACATCTCTTCAAGAGTCGAGCCACCGGTTGCCAATGCACCAAGCTGTTCAGCCCCTGCACCATTTGCGATGTGACGCAATCCGTTCGCCGCGTATTCCAGCGCGACTTGCCATTCGACTTCTTGCCACTTGCCGTCTTGCTTGATCATCGGTTTGGTCAGACGATCTTCCGCATTCAGCCCTTCGTAGGCGAAACGGTCTTTATCCGACAACCAGCATTCGTTGATATCTTCGTTCTCGATAGGGAGGACGCGCAACACTTGGTTGTTCTTGGTATGCACAGCCAGATTGGAACCCAAGCTGTCATGGGCACTGATAGAGCGACGACGCGACAATTCCCAAGCACGCGCTTTGTAACGGAAAGGTTTGCTGGTGAGCGCACCGACTGGGCACAGATCGATCATGTTGCCAGACAGCTCGGAATCCACCGTGCCAGAGACGAAGGACATGATCTCAGCGTGCTCGGTACGGAAGGCTTGTCCCAATTCCATCTTGCCTCCGATCTCTTGGCCGAAGCGCACGCAACGTGTGCAGTTGATGCAACGGCTCATCTCTTCAGCAGAGACCAAGGGGCCGATGTCCTTGCTCAACACCATGCGCTTCTCTTCTTGGTAGCGCGAATGACCGCCGCCATAACCCACAGAGATGTCTTGCAACATGCACTCGCCGCCTTGATCGCAGATCGGGCAATCCAAAGGGTGATTGATGAGAAGGAATTCCATCACGCCTTTTTGCGCCTTAACTGCCTGATCAGAATGCGTGAATACCTTCATGCCTTCTGTCACAGGTGTCGCACAAGCAGGCAATGGCTTAGGCGCCTTTTCCACTTGCACCAGACACATACGGCAGTTCGCCGCGATGGAGAGTTTCTTGTGGTAGCAGAAATGCGGAATGGCGATGCCGGCTTTATGCGCGGCTTCGATCACGGTTGAACCGTTTTCCGTTTCGATGTGCTTGCCGTCAATTTCGATGTTGATCATTGCTCACCCGTCCGTCAGCCTTATACCAAGCAGCGTTTGTGCTCGATGTGATATTCGAATTCTTTGCGGTAATGCTTCAGCATGCCTTGCACTGGCCACGCTGCAGCATCTCCCAATGCACAGATGGTGCGCCCTGCGATGTTGTCACACAGATCTAGCAACAGATCCAAATCCTCCGGCCTGCCCTCGCCCTTCTCGATGCGATGCACGATGCGATACAACCAACCTGTACCTTCACGGCAAGGCGTGCATTGACCACAAGATTCTTCGTGATAGAAATAAGCCAAACGCTCCAATGCGCGCACCATACAGGTGGTTTCATCCATCACGATGACGGCACCAGAGCCCAGATACGATCCTGCTTTTTGCAAAGAATCGTAGTCCATGTTCGCTTCCATGATGATCTCGGCTGGCAACACGGGCATGGAGGATCCACCAGGGATCACCGCCTTGAGTTTGTGACCGTGACGCACACCGCCAGCCATCTCGAGCAACTTGGCGAAAGGCGTGCCCATCGGCACTTCGAAGTTGCCCGGATTGTTCACATGACCAGACACTGAGAACAGCTTGAATCCACCACTGTTCGCCACGCCGATGTCAGCGAAATTCTTACCGCCCTTGCTGATGATGTAAGGGATGCTCGCCAAGGTCTCAGTGTTGTTGATAGTGGTTGGTTTGCCATACAAACCAAAGCTTGCAGGGAAAGGTGGCTTGAAGCGTGGCTGGCCTTTCTTGCCTTCGATCGACTCCAACAGTGCGGTCTCTTCGCCACACACGTAAGCGCCATAACCCAAGTGATTGTGCAGATCGAATTCGAAATCCGCACCCAAGATGTTTTTACCCAAATAGCCGGCTTTACGCGCATCTTCACAGGCCGCTTCCATGACTTCGTACGCTTCAAAGATCTCGCCGTGGATATAGTTGTAGCCCGTCTTAGCCCCGATGGTGTAAGCCGCGATAGCCATGCCTTCGATCAGCGCGTGCGGGTTGTAGCGCAGGATGTCCCAGTCTTTACAGGTACCCGGCTCGCCTTCGTCCGAGTTACATACGATGTATTTATCGCCTTGGTAGTTGCGAGGCATAAAGCTCCACTTCAACCCCGTTGGGAAGCCCGCACCACCACGACCACGCAGACCGGAAGCTTTTACTTCCGCGATGATCGCCTCAGGCGACAGCTTTTCCGTCAACACTTTGCGCAAGGCTTGGTAGCCACCCGCCTTGACGTAATTATCCAGATTGGCCAGACCATCCGCCGCTGTTACAAGAAGGATAGGTTTGCTCATGCTTTCCCCCCTTCCAGATCAGCCAATATCTTGTCGATCTTTGCAGTCGTCAATTTGCCGCACATCTTCTTGTTGTTGAGTGTCAGCAAGGGAGCGTCGATACATGCGCCCATGCATTCGCCTTCGCGTAGACCGAACTTGCCGTCGGCAGTCACTTCACCCATCTTGATGCCCAGTTTCTTTTCGAGGTAGGCAACCGTATCGCCCGAACCACACAAAGTGCAAGATAGGTTGGTACATACCGTCAGCGTATGTTTGCCCATCGGCTTCAAGTTATACATGTGGTAGAAGGTGGCGACTTCGTACACCGCCATCTGCTGCATGCCCAGATAGGCAGCAACCTCGGCCATGTCTTCTGGCGTGATCACACCTTTCTCGTCTTGCACGAAACGCAACGCCGCCATCACGGCAGATTGACGTTGGTCGGTGGGATACTTCTTCAGCTCTTTGTCGATGAGCGTTGTGACTTGTTGGGATAGCATCAGCGGTCAATCTCCCCGAAAACGATGTCTTGTGTGCCGATGATGGCAACCACGTCAGCGATCATGTGTCCACGCGCCATCTCGTCCAGCCCTGCCAGATGCGGGAAACCCGGTGCGCGAATCTTCATGCGATACGGCTTGTTCGCACCATCCGATACCAAGTAGATACCGAACTCACCTTTAGGATGCTCAACAGCGGCATAAGCCTCACCCGCCGGCACTTGGAAGCCCTCAGTGAACAACTTGAAGTGATGGATCAGCTCTTCCATGTTCTGCTTCATCGATTCGCGCTTGGGCGGAACGAACTTGACGCTATCAGCGATCACTGGGCCAGGGTTCTTGCGTAGCCACTCGATACATTGCTTGATGATGCGATTGGATTGACGCATCTCTTCCACACGCACCAGATATCGGTCGTAGCAGTCACCCTCGACACCCACAGGAATATCGAAATCCAAACGATCGTAGACTTCATACGGCTGCTTCTTGCGCAGATCCCATACCACACCTGAACCACGCAACATGGGGCCAGTGAAGCCCATCGCCATGGCGCGCTCTGGCGTAACGACACCGATACCCACAGTGCGCTGCTTCCAGATACGGTTGTCCGTCAGCAAGGTCTCGTATTCATCCACATAACCGGGGAAACGATTGGTGAAATCTTCCAAGAAGTCCAATACGGAACCTTGGCGATTCTCGTTCATGCGCTTCACATCAGCCGCACTACGGATCTTGTTAGGTTGATACTGTGGCATCGTGTCTGGTAGATCACGATAGACACCACCCGGACGGTAGTAAGCGGCATGCATACGTGCACCAGAAACGGCCTCGTATACATCGAACAAGTCTTCACGTTCGCGGAAGGTGTAGAAGAACATGGTCATCGCACCCAAGTCGATGCCTGAAGCGCCCAACCACAACAGATGGTTCAAGATGCGGGTGATCTCGTCGAACATCACACGGATGTATTGAGCACGTAGCGGCACTTGTATGCCCGCCATCTTCTCGATGGCCATCACGTAAGCATGCTCATTGACCATCATGGACACATAGTCCAAGCGATCCATGTAGGGAACGGATTGCAGGAAGGTCTTATGTTCTGCCAGCTTCTCAGTTGCACGATGCAACAAACCGATATGAGGATCGGCGCGCTCGATCACTTCGCCATCCAACTCCAACACCAAGCGCAATACACCGTGCGCAGCAGGATGCTGCGGACCAAAGTTCATCGTGTAATTTTTAATTTCCGCCATAACGAGCTTTCTATACGCGATTAGTGACGTGCAAAATTCTCTTCACGCAGCGAACGCGGAGTGACTTCGCGCGGCTCGATAGAGACGGGTTCATAGATCACACGCTGTTGCGCTGCGTCGTAACGCATCTCCACCGTACCCGACAAGGGGAAATCTTTGCGGAACGGGTTCCCCACGAATCCATAATCAGTCAGGATGCGGCGCAGATCAGGGTGTCCAACGAAGATGATGCCGTAAAGATCGAATGCCTCACGCTCATACCAGTTAGCGGATGGCCAAATACTGATCGCAGAATCCAACATCGGCATCGCGTCATCTTCAGCAAAGACGCGCACACGCAAACGGATGTTGAGAGTGATCGAAAGCAAATGGTAGACCGCAGCGAAACGTGAGCCGGCACGTTCGATATCAACCAAGTACCTACCCTCTTCAGAGGTCTCGCTTCCATAAGTCGAGTAATCGATACCGCACACATCGATCAACTCTTCAAAGCTGAATTCGGCATCGTTGCGCAAACGAGTGAACACACCCAACATGTCCGCCGCTTTGACAACCAAAGTCAATTCCCCCAACTTCTCTTCCAAACTCACAACCTTATCGGCAAATGCCTCAGTCAGATTGGATCTCAGTATGTTCAGGTCAGTAGTCATAGTCTTTTAGCGCGCTATGGTGTTGGTGCGTTTGATCTTGCTCTGCAACTGGATCACGCCATACAAAAGCGCTTCGGCAGTTGGAGGACAACCCGGAACGTAGATGTCGACAGGGACGATGCGGTCACAGCCGCGTACGACAGAATAGGAATAGTGATAGTAACCACCGCCGTTGGCACAGGACCCCATTGAGATCACCCAACGCGGCTCTGCCATCTGGTCGTAGACCTTACGCAGGGCAGGCGCCATCTTATTGCACAGCGTTCCTGCCACAATCATCACATCAGATTGACGCGGGCTGGGGCGGAAAGCACCCGCACCGAAACGGTCCAAGTCATAACGCGCTAGCGCCAAGTGCATCATCTCCACCGCACAGCACGCCAAACCGAAGGTCATCGGCCATAGAGAGCCAGTACGCGCATAGTTGATGATGGTGTCGGCAGTCGTAGTGACGACGCCTTTTTCCAAAATGCCTTCTATTCCCATTCCAAGGCCCCTTTCATCCATTCGTAGATAAATCCAACCACAAGGATGGCCAAGAAGACCATCATGGAAACGAAACCAAAGGTGCCGATCTCTTTAAGGACGATCGCCCAAGGAAAGAGGAACGCGATCTCAAGATCGAAAAGAATAAAGAGGATTGCAACAAGATAGAAACGCACGTCGAACTTCATGCGCGCGTCCTCGAATGCCTCGAAGCCGC